>ENA-OXET01000210-OXET01000210.1-human-gut-metagenome-genome-assembly--contig:-NODE-210-length-36283-cov-6.985260_pt1 | contig 36283 bp, 19 predicted proteins | sample MGYA00249831_ERZ652256 | MGnify/ENA primary metagenome ERZ652256 (study PRJEB26925, sample SAMN05826983) | human gut metagenome | biome: ENVO:2100002; feature: ENVO:00000062; material: ENVO:00002003... | reverse complement strand
ACGAGATGAGCGCTAGTCTCGTGGGCTCGGAGATGTGTATAAGAGACAGGCTTAGGACGCCGCAGCGGCGCTGCCGGAAATAAAGCTGCACTTCGAGCAAAAACGAATCCTTTAGCTCATTCTGCTTTAGGTGATGGAGGTGCTTTACAAAATAAATCGAATCCAACTCTTTCCAATGCTCAGAATCAAACAGCACAAAATGAAATAAAAAGTAATCCTCTCTCTCATAGTGCCTTGGGTGATGGCGGTGAGAATCAAATCAAGAAGATGCAGCAGGCCGGACCGCGGTCGCAGCAACCGGCAACACCTTCGCCGCAAACACCCACGAATCCGTCAACCCCGCAAGGCGGTGCCGCTCAAGGCGGAACACCGCACGGAAATCAGGCGGATGCGCAGCAGACTCAGACGCCGCAACAGACACCCGAGCAAATGAGACAGCAGCTGGAAAGTGATTACAACAACACCGCCAACGGCAGAGCCGGCCGGCAGATGATTCAAAACCAGACGGCAGAAGTTGCCCGCAACAAAAAAGCGGAAAACGAAGCTCAGGGTAAAATGAATTATCATAACCGCAGAGCCGATGACTACCTGAAAAAGGCTCAGTCCGCCTCTGACCCGGCTCAGAAAAAGAACTTTGAAAACCTGGCAAACGCTCAGTTTGAAGAGGCCGTCAAAGCCGAAGCCGCCTATAACAAGGCTAAAGCCGACACTCAAAAGGCTCAAAGCGAGCTGGATGCCATAAAACAGGAGAATGAGCGTTACAAGAACCAATATGTTCAAGACGAAATGAAAAAACGCAACCCGAAAAAATAATTATTTTATAACAGAGTAACGACAATGTGGAAAAGTATTGACATAGGACGAGTTTTGAAACTGCTGCTGGTGGTTGCAGTCTCTATGTTCATGCTTACCGCCTGTGCCAATGACGATAAAAACCCGGATACATCGCGGGCAGCCGTAAAAGGGGACGTTGATGAACAGAGCATCGCGCAAGATCAGGCAACATGCTGGCAGGACTCTATCATTGAACTGCTTTATGACAACATGGGCAAAGTGGCAATGGGAACCTATAACAAGATTACTTCCGGCGCCCTGACTTTCATGATGGTTGCCTTTGCGGTTTGGCTTTCTATCCGCCTGCTGAAACATGTCAGTTCGTTTACCGAAGAAAACATCGGAGAGACCTGGACCGAAATTGCCCGAAAATTCTTCCTTTGTTTTGCCTGCGGTTATGTGGCATCATCCCCACAGCAGCTGCTGTTCTTCATGAATGACATTATTTTTCCGGTTTATAATGCGTTTCTGGAATTTTCAAGCGAATTGCTGGCTCATGTCTCGCTCAGCGACAGCAAGGCCAATTCCATAAAAGTTTTCGGATTTAGTTTTACCGCAGGCAAATCTATTATCTGCAAATTGTCCGACGCTGTTGCCAATGCCGATTTGAGCGGTTTCCCCGAATCGCCGAAAGAGATGATGAAATGCATGGTCTGTGCCATGAATGACCGGATGAATCTGGGACTGGCAATGGCTTATAAGGTCTTGAAAGCTCCGGGCTTTATGGCCACGATTATCGGTCTGATGATTATCGCCTGCTTTACTTTCGTCAAACTCGGATTTGTCTTTTATCTGGTTGACACTATTTTCAGATTTACGATTATGGTGGTTATGCTGCCGATTTTGATTATGGGATATCCTTTCGGACCAACTAAAAAGTGGCTGTCGCAAGGCTTTGTCACCATTTTGAATTCTGCCGCATTTATGATGTTTATGGCAATTATGATTGCAATTGCCATGCTGGCTTTGGAGCAAATTATCATCGACAATGCCGACATTTTTGAAAATGGCACGGATAAAGATTTCAAAGAATTCAGCATTCCGTTTATGTGCCTGCTGATGATCGGTTTTCTGATTGCTTCTTCCGTTCAGCTGGCGCAGCAGGTAACCGATTCTCTGGTCGGCGGCAGCTCAAAAGGCAGCTTTAACGCCAAAGCCAAAGCAGTTATTATCGGTGCAGCCAAAGTTCTGGGCAGTATCTTTACCGCCGGTGCAGTTGCCGCCGTCAGCAAGGTCGCCGCCGGACGCAAAATTATTGAAAAAGTTCAGAACGGAAAAGCCAAAGTCGCTTCGTTCAAAAACAAAATGAACAGTTTGCGGGGGAGGTAAAAATGACTGATAAACTCCTCAAACATATTTTTAACTTCTTTCTGGCAGGATTTCTTTCCCTTAGCGTTATCCGCCCGGTTAATGCTTGGACGATAAATTTTACTGAAGAAACATGCGGCTCTGCTTATCAAGGCCGTTCCAAAGGAGAAAAAGCTTTTGAGCCTTTGGACACTCAAAAAACGCAGCAAAAGGTTAATGAAGTTAATGCAGCCACAACAAAATTAAAAAATTTTTGCGAAAAATTAGCAAAACACTTAGAACAAAGAGAAGATAATGGTGAAAAAGTAGATACAAATGTATTTCCAACTCAATCTTTTGACTGGGGATGGAAACAGGAAACTGCTGACGAATACAACCAAAGATTTGATAAAATTATTGCTCAAAACCCCAGTTTTAAAAATGAATACGACAGCTTAAAAGCGGAATATGAAAAATTAAACACGGAATTAGAGTTTGCACGTGCCGAAGAATTAGCTGAGCATAAGCGTGCCGTTGCAGCCGGAGAATATCAACCTTGCGGCAGCGAATATCCGCGAGGATGTCCGGAAGGTATGGAATGCTACTCCAGCTACAGTATGTCAGTTCAAGGGACGGGAGGTTCATATTCTTCATCAACATTATCTTATACATGTAAAAAGCCTGAAGATGTGAAAAAACCTTTATTTGGAGAAAAACAGAAACCTGTAGAAAAGGGCACGGATACCAGTACCGTTGTTACAACGACAGCCGGATTTTCTTCTTATACGGTTAAGACTGATGAAACAGGAAAAAACACAACCGAAGAGGACGGCATAACGGTAAAACGCGGGGACAATTCGGCTTGCAGTATTCCCGACATGCAGAAGATGTATCAGTCCACCTGTTATTCCTGCAAAATTATCATGACGCTGATTACGACGTTTATGAATGCCTGCGGCAAAGTTTATGATTTAACCAGAGAAGCCGGAAGCAAGGTGTTGGTTATCGGATCAATGTTGTGGCTGGCCGCATTTGCCCTGAAGCTTGTCTCGGCTTTTACCAACCAAGAACCGATGAGCATTCTCAACACACTGCTGATCTTCATGTTCAAGGTTGCCGCCGCCTATATCGTAATTAACGTGGGTATCGGCGCCATTGTTGACCTGTTCGTCAATCCTTTGCTGCTGGCCGGTGCCGACTACGGGCTGGGATTATTACAGGCGGCAAATCAGGGAATAATCAAAGTTGCTTTGACCTCAAACTTTACCTATAACGGTACAGAAATTATTTCTCCGGTAGTTATTAACAAAATTATGGCTTTAACCGAGGGAATCGACAAGACGGTTTCCACCAATCTGGTTATCGGACATGCCCTCACCTGCCACTCTTTTAATGCAGGCATGTTGGAATATACCGGCGGATTATTCGGTGTTAACGTCACTATCCGTATTCCTGACCTCTGGATTTGGCTGTGCGGTGCCGCTATCTGGTTCTGCGGTTTTATGCTGACTTTAGGTATCGGTTACTATCTGCTTGACGTTTGTTTCAAAATCGGATTCTGCATTATGGCACTGCCGATTGTTATCGGTCTCTGGCCGTTCGGGCCGACATCAGGCAAGTTTACATCGTGCATGAGCATTATTTTCCGTTCGGCAGCTTTGTTTACTTTCCTGGCTTTGACCACTTCTTATGCATTATCGCTGATAAGCGTGTCATTAGGCGATTTGACGACTTTCTATGCCAAAATCAAGGCCGGCGATGCGGAATGGGTTTCCAACACCTTTTCCATTTCAGGCGCAAACTTTATTCTGATTATGTTTGCTTATGTTTACAGCATTAAAATGATCGGCGCCACGGTTACCGGTTATGTCGGAAAATTCTTTAACGACAGCACATTCGGTGATGCCTCTCCGATGCACATGAAAGCAACCCAGATGACCGCCTTTGTAAAAAACAAGGTCACTCAGGCCGCGTCTTTTGCCGGCGGCGTTGTCACTCATCAGGCGACACGGGCTGCCGGAGCCGTTGCCGGCGGGGCCGTCAACTTTGTCAAAAACCGGGTAAACGGCGGCAAAGATGCCAACAAAGACAATAAAGACGCAGACAAAAAAGACAATGAGGGCAAGAAAGAAGGCGACAGCCCGAAAGACAACAATAAGCCGAATTAAGCAGGTGTTATTATGGAGACGATGATTAACATATCTAAATTGACCAGACAAGCCGGATTGGCATTTGCCGCCGTTTTATGGCTGGGCTTGAATACGGCCGGCATCTCCTCCGCTCGGGCCGCAGACGTGTCTAATACCTGCGCCGTTCAATTTCATCCCTGTAAAATTAATTCATCAAATTCAAAAACAATTTATCCCAACAGCCGAATTGAAGAAATGCAAAAAGGCTGTCTGAATACTGTTCCGGTTGAAACCAAAGGTTCTCTCAACTCCGTCGGACGAATTTCCGAAGAGGCCTGCCACCGTTCTACCAATTGCAACAGTTCATACAGCACAAAAGTAAAATATCCTGACGGCAAATGTTATCGTGAACATCAGGGGATGGATATTGCCGTACCGGCAGGAACTCCGGTTACCGCAGCGGCCGACGGAGTTATTTTATCAATCAACTCCTGTTACGGCGGCGGCGGCATGACTGTTATTATGCAGCATGAAAAAGCCGGCGGCGGACAATATACAACAACGTATATGCATCTGCAAAAATTTTCCGACAAAGCCAAAGAAGTTGCAGGAACCAAAGAAAAAATTGCCAAAGGAACGACCATCGGTTATGTCGGAGGATCAAATTGTGTAGACGGAACGACCGTATATACAAAGGCACAAGGAGGATATGGCGCTCACCTGCATATTGAACTGCGTGACGGCGGCACGGGAAAAGGTAAGATTTTGTCTCCCGCCTGCGCTTCGGCAGATGCTTTGTGCGACGGCAACGTTCCGGTTCCGGAAGCACCGGTTATCGAAAACGATCCGGATCCGCAAATGGTGACGGCGGAAGCCAGTTTAGGCAAATGCGGCAAACTGCTTCCGGCAGATAATCTGTCCGCTTTTCACCAACAGGGTGAATCCGGAGGCGATGCCGGCGCATTCAACAAATGCTGGGCAGATGATAAAGGCGGCTGTTCTTATGGCGTTTCGCAAATGGTCTGCTACCGGGATTCCTCAAAATGGAATAATTCAACAATGGCCAGTTATTTGCAACATTTGCAGAAGAATGATCCCAGTAAATATAAGGCACTGGAAATAGGCGGCTCATTGCAAAGCACCATTAACGCCGCCTGCAATCCGCCGGCTACGCAATTTTCGCAGAAATGGCAGGCCTTAGCCTCCCAAGACAGTTCTTTCGGAACTTCACAAAGAGAATATATTGAAAATCACTATTTAAGCTACGGCAAAAGTGTTTTGAAAAAAGCCGGCATGGGAAGTTTGCTTAACCGCTCTCCCGAAATGGATATGATTATTTTAGCCGGTGCGGTTGCCGGTGCCGGCCCGATGAGAAACAATTTTCAGGCGGTTCAAAGAGCAATTGCTCCCGAAACCTTTGAAACGGCTTCCGACGAAACGATTATTTCCGCTTATTATGCAAGCTATGCCGAAGTCATGTATTCGGGATATGCAGATAAAACCCCTTATGCCAAACGCGCGGCCAAAGATGAAAAATTAGCGCTCGAATCATTAGCTATTCGAAAAGAAATGGAAAACGGCTCATCTTTGGAAGAAGCCTCACAAAAAGTTACCGGCAAACGCGCCTGTGAAGAAGACGAATATCCGTCGGCTTCCGTCCGGCTCGGGCAAGCGTCCCGCCCGGCTTATTTAAATGAATATACCGGCGCGGTATCTACCGAATCCGCAGATAAAGGCGATCGCGAATGTAATGTCGAAAGTTATCGCAGCAGTTTCAAGACATGTATTTTCTGTGATATTTTCGGTGTTTTGTTTAATACCGCCAGCTCGGTTGCGAAAAAATCATACAATGCACTGGCAGACGGCGTTATCATGTTGGTTTGCGTCGGCTTTGCTCTCTGGCTCGGCATTACGGTTATGCAGTTTATTTCCTCCATGGAGCAAAAGAATCCGAGTATTCTGGTTAAAACAATTTTGAACAAAGCGTTTCTGGTGCTGATTGTCGTCACGCTGCTGCGTCTCAATTCGGCAGACTTTTTCCGGCTGGCGATGGAACCGATATTCAATACCGGGTTTAAACTGGCGCAAATTGCGACTGAAGGTGCGAACGGTGAAACCTGCGACGGATCCACGTTTGATATTTTAACCGAAGAAAAAGGTGCAGGCCTTCCGGCCAGTATGGGTGTCAGCATTTTGTGCACAATTAAGACCATTCAGGATAAAATTCTTGATGTTATGGCTTTGGGCTCGACATCCATTTGCGTCGCTTTGTATGTCGAATCATGGCACGGCCTTGCCCTCTTCCCGCATCTGGGCTATCTGATTGTCGGTCTTGTGTTGTGGATTGCCGCAATTCTGCTGCTGATTATCTATCCGTTCCTGCTGATTGACTCGGTTTTGCAGCTGACGGTGGCGACGGCGCTTCTGCCGGCGGCAATCGGAGCTTACGCTTTCAAATCAACGCAAAAATATGTGGGCAAAGTGTGGGATACGTTCCTTAACTGTATGTTTAATTTTATTTTCCTGTCACTGATTATCTTTATTCTGACCAACGGTCTGATGGATGTTTTATCAAAAGCAGGGGTTGAGAGCGGCGGAGCGATGTCTGATGTCGGAACCCGAAGCGGTTACAAGGTTATTTTGAGCAATCTGGCATGGTGGGGAACCACATTCCTGAAACTCGTTTTCTATATGATTCTCGGCTGGGCGGTTCTGGGTGAAGCCAATTCCTTTGCCGGAAGTTTCGCCAAGAGCATCGGCGTCAAAGACATCGGTTCGAAAGTCGGCGGTTTGGCCGCATCCACGGCAAACACCGCGGCAATCGGAGGGCTCAAAACAGCGGGCAAAGCAACCCGTAAAGTCGGCGGCATGGCTCTTGACCGCGGGCGGGAAGCTTATAACTCATATAAAGTAAACCGCCGAGCTAAAAAAATTGAAAACGATGACCGAACGGTAACCGATGCCGACGGCAACAAAACTTTGCAACACCGTACCTGGTACGGCCGCAAGGTTACCGATACGCTGCAAGTTGCTCCGGACGGCACCAGAACGGTTACACGGGCAAAACAGAGCCTGCGCGGCAATAAGGCAACCTCCGTTAACAATGACAAGTTCATTCAGAACAAGAAAACTTATGACAAAGACGGAAACCTTATTCGCGAGGAAACAAGAATGAATACCGCTGCCGGGAAGACATTGCTGAACCGTGACGGCACCCGCAACGAAGTGGCCATTCATGCAATCCGCAGCGGCATGTCCAATGACGATGTCGATAAGGCGATTATGAACCAGATGATGCAGGAACGTATGGGCGGTGTTCCCGGGGCAGATATGAACCGCGAATTCAAAGACCGCGAAGTCAGCCGTACGCTGGATGACCGGGGACGCGAAGTCTTCAGGGTTAAGCAGACCAATGCCGACGGCTCGACCAGCATCTTTGAGATGACCAAGGGTGACAAGCGTGATATGCTGACTTACACCCACATCGGCAAAAACGGCAAAGCCGAAAGCTATGCGTCCGACGGCATCATCAACAAAAAATCAAATTACCGTCTGAACAAGGATGGCACGGTTGATGCCAAGAGCGTTAAAAACAACTATGCCTTTGCCAAAAACTATAATTCGGCACACACCCGCTCAATGGACAGCAACGGCAAATTCAACCGGTCTGTTCCGGCAGACGAAATTATGATGAGCGAAGCGGATATGCAGCTTTTCAGAGAACAAGTCGCCACTTACGGAAAAGACCAGCCGATGGCCGAATTCGGAAAATAAGGCGGCAGCCGTCTTGATTAAAGCCGGGAAGAAATTCCCGGCTTTACAGTTATATTTGTACACAAATTGTCTTTTTTTGTACTATTTTCTTGATTAATATAACGCTTATATTTATGATACAAACAAATTATGAAGTTGTGTTTATTACAATAAAAGGTGGACTCAAATGGAAGAAATTATTTTCCCGAACCAAATCAGAATGTACAGAAGACTTCGCGGACGCTCGATGCAGGAACTTGCCGATCATTTGTCCGTCAGTCTTTCTGCAATCTCTAAAATTGAAAAGGGTTACCGCCGCGTGGACCAGGAGCAGCTGGTTCGTGTTGCCGAATTTCTGGACTGCCCGCTGCAGGATTTATTTGTTAATGAACAGAATTCCCAGCAGGAAGTCGTCCAATCCTGGAGGCGCGAACAGGAGAGAAGAAACAAAATCAACGAAAAAAGCGGTTTGAAAACTTTGGGTGCCGGTTTGCGTCAGATCCGCAACGAAAAGAACCTGACGCTGATTGAAGTTGCCGAAAGCGCCGATATGACCCTTTCAGTTTACCACCGTATTGAAATGGGCCAGCGTGAAGTTTCCGACAAAGAATTTAAAAATATTGCCAAGGCCATCAATATGGCTCCGGAAGAGTTGAAAGAGCAGATTAAAGCTCTGGAAGACAAAGGCATGCTGGAAGAGATTATTCAGCGCAACGATGCCAAATACAAACTGTTGTCCACCCCGCGCGGAGCAATTTCCGCTTTCGGAAATTCCAATCAGGACGGCGTTAAAATTTCAGTTTACGGCGTGGCCGGAAAAGACGGCGACGTTATCATTGAATTCAGTCAGGAGACCAAAAAAGTTCAGCGTCCGCCGCAGTTATACAACAAAAAAGACGCTTATGCCGTTAATCTTTGCACCCGCCGCCTCGGAAGCCTGTTGCCGACACGTTCAATTTTGTTTGTCGATCCGCAGGATGTTGTCAGCGTCGGAGACATTGCCGTTTATTACAGCAATGAAAAAGAAGCCAAAATCGTCAGTATCCGCGAAGATGAAAACGGACAGCTTTACGGCTTGAGATGGAATCCGGACGAACGGATTGAAATCAGCAACGACGATTTGAACAGCCTTCATAAAGTGGTTGCAATCTACCTTTAAGAAAAAACTCCGCTGCGGCGGAGTTTTTTTTGATTTCTGCCGTTTCCGCTCCGTTTTATTAACCTGAAATTTACAACATCAGAAGTAAAATCGGTAATATGGATAGATTTTAAACTGATGACAGACAGATTCGGGTAAAAAATTGGTAGAAACGGCCGGAAAAACAAAAAAGAACTACAATAAAATCGGGACAGAGGATGACCCGGTTATTATTGCGCAGCGCTTTTTAAACATCTTCCGGCAGCTGCATATTTTTACCGACGAAAGAAAACAAGCCTTCAACCAAATGATATTGGAACAGCCAGCAGAAATCCGCGGCATGTTCAGTTCGCTGCCGGGCGGAGCCGTTTTGCAGCAGTATGTTGACGAGCTGGAAGAAAAAAACGGTTTGGTTCGCAGTACGCCCGATGCAGCACCGCAGGCTGATTATGAAGAAGAGACCCGTGCCAAAATTCTGGCAACGGCTTTGGCTGAAGCAAACAACCAGCATCACACTCCCTCTGCGGATACTCAGGCTGAAACGGCACAGATTGCGGCTCAGGCAGCCGCAGAAGCCGCGGCCCGGGCTGCGGCGGAAGCTCAGGCCAAGATAGCCGTTCAGGCTGCACAGGCAGCGAAAGAAGCGGCTGCCGCCGCTCAGGCACAGATACAAGCCCAGGCGCAGGCTTTGGCTCAGGCACAGGCGCAATTACAAGCCCAACAACAGGCACAGCAAACCGGACAGGCCTCTCCGGCCAAAACCGTTTTCCAGCCGATAAGTTCGACGTTTACGGCTGATGCGTCCTTTGCCAAAGAAATCGCCTCGGCGCTCAAAGAAGCTATTGCCGCCAACGACGATATTCGTAAAAAAGATTCCGAAGCGGTTACACAGGCTATTGTTTCGTCGCAAAACAAACTGGCAGAGATCATGGCTCAGAACAACAAGGCCAATATCGAGGCTCAAAACCGGCTGGCGCAAATGCTGGTTCAGAACAACACGGCTGCCAATGCTTCAAGTTCAAATAACAATGCCAACAATATTCAGATAAACACTGCAGCAACCTTTCCGCCGGTGGATGAGATGCTGAACGGCATTGTCAAAATTCAGTCGGAACTGTTCAGAGAAATGGCTAAAACCCAAACCAGCGAGTTGTCATCTATCATTACGCTGGCTCTGAAAGAAAGCCAGCAGCTTTCGACACAGTCGATTATTACAGCCATCAAAGAAATGCAGAAAGAAAACCTGAAATTTCTGCAGGCTCATCCCGTTGTCTATACGGCTCCGGCGGCGCAGGCTGTGCCAGAAGATTACCATGTTTCGCCGGTTCCCCGGGCTGAGCCGCTGCGGCCCTTGCCTGATGAAGAAATAAACGCAGCGCCGGCTGCTCCGGTTATTCAGACCACCGATATCAGCAGAGAAATTTTCGGCGACGATACCGAAGACAACGATGATACTGAAATTATTGCCGGCGGTGAAGAAATTGCCGTACAAAAAAAGAAAAAAAAGAAGAAGAAAAAAAAGAAAAACAGTGAAGGTTTGTCTCTGGACAGTCTGGCCTCTTCCCTGTTTGATAAGGTCAGCACACTGACAGACAAAGTCAGTAATCTGAGCGGTAAAAAGAATCAAAAAGAAGAAGATCCCGCAGAAAAAGCAGCAAATGATTTTTCTTTCCCCGAGAAGCAAGAGGCATCAAACGGCGGTCTGGATTTCTCACTGTTTGACAATGATGTACCGTCTGCCGCGGCCGAACCGGAAAAAACCGCAGAACTCTCTCCGGCTTCCGAAGATACTGCCGCCGATGAAGACCAATGGGAGTATGTCGAAGTTCCGGCAGAAGAAATTTTGTCCCAACTTCAGCCGGAGCAAACCGCTCAAACGGAAGAACCGGCCTCTGAGGAACAGTCTTCCGCGGTTCTTGCGGACAATGACGACTGGGGATATCATACGACAACGGAAGAATTTCCGGCAGAAAATATTCCTGCCGAACCGGTAGATTTACCGAGTGAGGAAATTGCCACCGACTGGGGCATTGAGGCCGATACCTTTTCGGCGGAAACGGAAGATATTAGCAAGCCGATACAAAATTCTCCGCTTAGCGAAGACACAGTTTCTCCTGAGGAAACCGCGGCCGAGCCGGATACCGCCGTAACCGACGAAGCTCCGGCAGAAAATGCCGACGAAGGCTGGGAATATGTTGCGGTTCCCAAAGAAGAAACCGCGGCCGAGCCGGATACCGCTGTAACCACCGAAGCTCCGGCAGAAAATGCCGACGAGGGTTGGGAATATGCTGCGGTTCCCGATGAAGAAAACATTGCCGAGCCGGATACCGCCGCAACCGACGAAACTCCGGCAGAAATTGCCGACGAAGGCTGGGAATATGTTGCTGTTCCCGAAGAAGAAACCGCGGCCAAGCCGGATACTGCCGCAACCGACGAAGCTTCGGCAGAAAATACCGACGAGGGTTGGGAATATGTTGCGGTTCCCGAAGAAGAAAGCGTTGCCGAAAGTGTTGATGGAAATACGGCGGAAGGCGACTGGGAATGGGAGTATGAAGAAGTTTCCGAAGATGACGGCAACACAGCCGAAACGGCACAACCGGCGAACAGCTCCGCAGCAGTTCCGACAGGCCCGGACACTGAAAGCTATGAGGCCCAGGATTGGGAATGGGACTATGAAGAAGTTTCCGAAGACGAAGGAACTTCTGCCGCAGATGCCGGTTCTGCCATTCAAACCCAAAGTGAGGATGAAGGCTGGGAATATGTCGAAATTCCCGAAGACGAGGCCGGCGCCGACGAAGACTGGGAGTATGTCGAGGTTCCGGAAGAAGAAGCCGAGGCAGGAAACGGCGACGGTGAGTGGGAATATGTTGAAATTCCCGAGGGTGAAGAAACATATCAGGCCGAAAGCGGCGAAGGAAGCGACTGGGAATGGGAATATGAAGAAGTTCCCGAAGATGACGGCAGCACAGCCGAATTCCCGCAGCAAACAGAAAGTGCGGAAACAACTCCGACAGACGATCCCTATCGCCCCGAAACAGCTTTGCAAACACCGGCGGAAACCGAAACGACCTCACTAAGCTCGATGTACAGCGGGGAAGTTTATTTTCAGGATAATGTTTATGACAATCTTGAAACCGCCAAGGAGGAAGAAACATTTAAAATTCCCGAAGACATCGGCGACGGGCCCGGTTTGGCCGATTTAGAGACCGGAGAAGCCCCAAATGAACCTTATAAGCCGCAGGGAACCATATAATTGGGTAAAGCTGTGAGAAAACAATTTACAAACCCCGGCGGCTAAATTAAATTGAAAAGACAGTTAAGGAGCTGATATGGAACCAAATAATTTGACGGAACAAAATCCGGTTAATCCGCAGGCTCCGGCTCAACAGCAGCCGGCGCAACCGAAACCGCAGGCCAATCCGGCCGCGGCGATGCCGAATGCGGCTCCGCAACCGGCGGCTGCCCGGCCTCAAACGGTACAACAGCCTCATCTTGGCATATCCCAGCCGCAGGCTCAGGGCGGAGCCAGCAAGGAAAGCCTCTGGTATCTGGACAATTATATTCTGCTCAAAGACTATTATGACCGGACAATTTCCCGGATTGCGGCGCGTTGCGTGCGAATGGGCAATATTGCCATGGAAGAATATCCTTTTTACGGATATATTTTGGATGTTTTGGAGGAAATCAGCGATACCGGCGATTATATTCTGCAACATAAGGAACTATATCCTTACGTGGAAAAGAAAATTGCCGGCGGCCTGAACGAATTGAAAAAGACGCTGAGCGAATATCAGGAAGAACTGCGCAACAATTCGTCTCCGGAGATGATTAAAGAAGACGCTTCGGAAATTGAAAAGATGAAAGAGGCTTTGGGTGCAGTAACCACCGTGGCTGACGACCCGACTCTCGGCGCGGGAATGAACATGGATCAGCTGATGGACAAACTTATGGCTCAGGACCAGGCCAACAAAGAACTGAAAAAAGTAATTAAAATAAAGAAACCGGTTAATCCGGAGGGCGGCCAGGCAGTTCCGCCCAAAAACGAAGGTACGGAAGAATAATGAAGAACTGGTTTGAAAAAAGCCGTTTAGGTTGGTTATTAATGGCAGTCGGAATTATCGCGGCCTGCGCTCCCAAAGAGAAGCCGCGCGAACTGACACTGGATGAAAAGATTGCCTCGGAAACCATTCTGCCGCAAGATCCGAACATGATACGCACCCCGAAAGGCGCCAGTTCATTGGATTTGGAGTCTCCGCTGCGCTGTTATGTCAACTGGAACACACAGGAAATGATTACGACCATTCCCTATAACGTCAAGGCGTTCAATATGGTTCGCAACGGCAAGAATGACATGCTGCCCCGATTTGAGGTGACGGGCTTTACCTTTGCAACCATGCCGGCGGAAAAAGCCATGTATAAGCTGACCAAGGAAGCAGGCATCAAACTGGTGGCAAAAGATGCGCCCTATGCCAGCATTTCGGCGGAAAATCTGCGCGGCGAACTGTCGGAAGTTATCGGAATGATTGCCGATGCCGCCGAAATTTATTATGCCTATAACGCCGAAACCAAAACACTGACCATCAGCCGTAAAGCTAATTTCAGCCTGTATGTACCGAAATCACGCCCTATCCTGCTGGCTTTGCTGGACGTTTTGCGCGGATCGGGCATTACCGACGTGACGACGGACTGGGCCGATTACTCGGTGACATTTGAAGCCGATTTCGAACTGCGCAATAAGATTAACAAACTGGTGGCCTATTTTGAAGACAATCCGACACTGATTGCCTTTGACGTTAACGTTTTCCGCATTTACCCTTACAGTGCCGATGATGACATTGAGTGGCAAGACTTGTTGAAAACCTTTGATTTCGGCACTATTAAAACCACTAAGACCGGCGTTATCGGGCGCGCGCTGACCACGTCAAACGACCTGAACATTTCAACCCTGCGCAGTTTTTTGGGGCAACAGGCAATGGTTATCCCGGTTGCAGAAGGAAAATTCGTGGTTCCGAATTTGTGGTTTGCCCGCTTTGATATCGGCAAATGCAGCGCCAGAGATTCTCTGGAGACCGGATTGTCGGTTTTGGCCAAGGCTTCGTTAGAACATAACAACCGGATTTTTTCAGACATTACTCTGGAGGCGACCAACGGTCAGATAACACAATTCAACGTTCGCAGCCGCATTGGTGAAAACTTTATGATTATCGGCATTCCCAATCAAATATTTGATAAAAAATCGCCGAAATCAGAGACTGTCGTCTTTATGGTTCCGCGTATTATCAGAACCTTGAAAACAAACAAAACATTACAAAATAACAGGTAAGGATTTCCCATGACAGACATGAATCCCAATACTCCGAACCAACCGCAGAATTTTGACCCGACACGCAGACTTAAAAAAGTCAAGCGCCCGATCAAAAGATATATCGGACAACCGAATCCGTCGGCTCCGCAGGCTCCGGGCATGCAGATGCACGGTAGCGAGCCGCAGGGAGGCTTTTTAAGCAATCAGGGACGCAGCGATTATAATATTGACGATATTCTGGACGGCAATGCCAATCTGCCGGCGCTCAATCAGGAAAGCAACGTTTACAATCAGCAGGAAGGCTATCAGCCGCAGTTTATTGACGAAAGCGACATTACCCCGCAAAAACTGCCGTTTAAAGAACAACTGATGCAAAACAATATGTTCACCATGAAAGGCATGTCGATTATTGCGGCAATGGTTTTTGTCGTCGGCTTTATGTTTGCCAAACTGTTCTTTACGCAGCAAACGATTGTCCGCGACGGTTTGCAAGGCGTCGTGATTAACCCGGAAGTGCCGCGGGGACGTGCCCGTTGCGGCGTGGCCGAACGGACGCAGGGTTGTGTTTTATATATTATGAATCCTCAACGGCAGGAGCTCAGCGGACGTGATTTCTATGATTTGGCGTCCCAGCTGACCAGCCGTCAGCGATTTGTTATTGAGACAGGAAACATGCGCTATTCAAATGTAAAAATCCGTCCCGGAGACATTGCCCAGCTGAACATTCCGCCGCTGCAATAAAAAAAAGCCCCTTTCAAAGGGGCTTTTTTATTTATGTTACTTCGGTTACCGCACGCAGGTTGCCGTCGCGGTTGATTTGGACAACACGGAGTTTGCGGTGCATTTCCTTAATGGTTTTTTCACGGTCAATTGTCGGATAGCTGTGCAGAATACGGTCAACAAAAGCTTCATAGGCTGCTTCCGAACTTTCGGCGTGGATGGTGGCCAGGCAGTTATCGTGACCGGATCCCATCAGCTCCCACAATGCGCCGGCGTTATTGGTGGAAATCTCGCCGCCGATGATGGCATCGGGCGTAAAACGAACCACCAGGTCGATAATTTTCGAATAGTCGAACTCGTTAGTCTGCTCGGTACGGGACATAACAATATGAACACGGTTCGGATGCGGCACCAGCAATTCGCGTGTATCTTCAATTGTGATAATCCGCTTATGGATATCCAAAATCTTAAGCAGGTTGTTTAAGAACGTGGTTTTACCGGTTGCCGTAGCGCCGGAAACGAGAATATGGTCCCCGCGTTTAATGCTCAACAGCAGACGCTCATAGGGATCTTCGGGGTCCTGAATATCTTTCAGAGGATTAACCTTATGCAGGCTTTCGCCTTGTTTCAGGCCATAGTCCTGCAACCCGAAAGCAACATCGTCGCTGTGGACACGGATTGTCAGAGCGACACCGCCGGTCAGGTCATCCTGGTCATACATAACGTTACGTCCGCTGACGGCAGAAAAACGGTGGTCGCCGGGGATGGTGGCATAAACCACCGGCGTTCCCTGTACCGGATCAAAGGGAAGTTCATAGGTATTGGCAATAATATAAAGCAAATCCGTCAGATATTCTTTAGTAAGTTTTTCATCTTTATACATCACCCAGGGATAAGCGCGTTTGCCGCGCAGGCGCAGCCAAACCTGCCCGGAGCGGTTGACGGCGACTTCCTCGATGTTTTCCTGGTTATACCAGTAAGCCAAGGGACGAAGAACAGATTCCAGAACCTTAAAACTCATTGTTTAAACTCCTTAGAACAGCTGCGGAACGCTGTTATTGGTATTATTGCTGCTGCCGGTGTTGCTGCCCGCGGTTGCCGCTCCCGGAGTGGGGGATGTGGCGAAAGACGGCGGAGGCGGCGGGGTTGCCCCGGCGGCCGGGCTGGAAATCAGCGGCGGCGGATTATTGGTTTTCTTGCCGGAATTAGACGGCTTGCTGTCATCAATCAATGTAGGCGTTCCGCCGGCGGCTTCAACGTCTATATCCTGAGATTCATAAACAACGCTGCCGGCACCGGTCGGAGCAGTCTCGGTCTTGCCGAGGCTGCGGCGGTTCTTTTCAAGCTCACGCTTACCGGTGGTCTGCGGGTCATCAATAAAGACGTCTTTCTTGCCCTGACCGCCCAATTCCTGCGGATTGCGTTCACGGGTGCGCATCCAGAGGTCAACGTTCGGATAAACAATGATGCGGGTGCCGGCGGGAACATAAGTCAGCGGGCGAATATTGGTTTTATCCGACAAAATCTGCTCAAAGACTTGGTTCATCTGATTCAGGAAGTTCTGGCGGGCATCATTGGCGGCCTGCTGTTTCGGCGTTTCGTTAACGCTGCCGCTGTCGGTATTCTCGTCATCGGCCATCATATAGGAAGTATAGCTGGTCAAAGCCGTGGTCATAATCGGCAACGTATATTTCTTAAACAGCTGCTGGTCAAGATAGCCCAAAGCACCGCCGCGGCCCTGCGCATCGCCGGTGACACCGCTGAAGACAAACAGCGAACCGTCCGGACGAATCAGGCGTTCCCAAGAAATTTGAACTTTCGCCGACTGTGACGTGGTTTCCGAGGTTCCGGTCAGGCCGCCGAGAGTTCCCATAATACGGCTGCCGGCAGGAATAATGATTTTACGTCCTTCCTCGGCGTAAATATTACGTTCAACATAGGCGGTTACCGGGGTCGGATTGTTACTGTCAATCGAACGGGCAATAACCGCGGGAATCGGCTTATCGGCGAAAATCATTTCACTTAAGTCAACCCTCCAGGAGGAAATGGCCTTTTTAATGCCCTGCTCATCCCAGTTTTTCTGCATACCGTCGAAAGCATCCGGACTGATGTTGCTGCTGATTTTGCCGACCTGCATATTGCTGCGGCGTTCCTGCTGCGCGGCATCAAGCGCAGCGGCTCGCTGGGGATCATACCGTTCACCGGGGCCAAAGCCGCCGCCGGGACCAAGATTTGCACCCGGTCCGGTTCCGGTGCCGTAAGCACCGCCTTTGCCGAAGGTTCCGGCGGGAATAAACATTTCACCTGCGGCCGGCTTTTCACTCTCCTCAATACCGACCAGTGCGCCTTCGTCATCAATAATCAAACCGTCAGGCATACGGTGGCCGACAACTTCTCCGGCCTTGTTAACGACGCGACCGTCTTCCATAATTTCACCAAGATATTCACCGTCCGGCGTCAGGGCAATGCCTAAAGACTTGCGATATTTTTCGGTTATTTCGCGTTCTTCCGGCGAAAGACCGATTTCAGGCAAAGCTCCGGGACGTTTGTACCAGGACGGCTTTTTGGCATAGCCGATGACTTTGCCGTCAGCACTGACGACTTCACCATTTTCATTAACGCGGCCTATTACCTTGCCGTCTTTGTCAACCACATCGCCGTTGGCATTAACGCGGCCAATGACGCGTCCGTCCTTGTCAAACGCCAAGCTGTCAATATTTGCTTTACCGACGACATTTCCGGAGTTGTCAACAACTTCACCTTTAGCATTAACCCTGCCGATTACCTTGCCGTTGGCGTCAACGACGGTTCCGTCGGCCAACACCTGTCCGATAACTTTTCCGTTTTCATCAAAAGCCAGATTGGCCGTGCTGGCGCTGCCGATGACATTACCGTCGGCATCTACAACCTCGCCGTTTTCATTGACATGGCCGACAACATTACCGTTCAAATCAACAACAGAACCATCCGGCAACAAGCGGCCGATAACATTTCCGTCAGCATCATAAGCCAGCATTTCTTTTCCGGAAACGCCTATCACCTTTCCGCTGTTGTCAACGATTTCTCCTTTGGCATTAACATGCCCGATAACGTTACCGTTGCCGTCGATAACCGAACCGTCGGGCAAAATCCGTCCGAGGACATTGCCGTTTGCATCATAGGCAAGATTATCGCCGCTGCCCGGCCCTTTAATAGAACCGATCAAATTACCGTTTGCATCGGTAATTTCACCGTTGGCTCCGACTTTGCCAATCACTTTGCCGTTGGCATCCACTACCGTTCCGTCCGGCAGAACTTTACCGATGATATTGCCGTCTTTGTCGTAAGCCACTTTCTCACTGGCCAGCTCACCCAACAGCTTGCCGGATTTATCTACGACTTTGCCGTTCTGGACGTAGCCGATAATATTTCCGTTTTCGTCGGTTACCGAACCATCGGCGTTAACATAGCCGATTAAGTTGCCGTTTTGGTCATAAACTTTTTCACGGGCAACCATTTCTCCATAATACTGCAGCGGTTTGGCCATGGCCACGACGCGCCCGTCCTTGTCTATGATGCTGCCGTTTTTGGTGACCGTGCCGAGAACATTGCCGCTGTTATCGCGCAATTCGCCGTTCAGGTATAATTCGCCGAGAATCAAGTTGCTGTCGTCGCGAATGTAAAAATCTCTGTTGCCGCGGCCGGTAACTTCGCCGTTTTTATTAATCAGAAAGCCTTTGCTCAATGTTCCCAGATTTTGGTTAATAAAGGAGAGCACGGTACCGTCTTTCAGAATATAGCCGATTGCCTCAAAATCATTGTCATAAACATACATATCATACAGAGCATAGCCAATTTTATGGTTCTCCCGGGAGACATTGCCTTCAAAATCGACGGTTCCGACGACGGCGCCGCTGCCGTCAATCACTTCAGCTTTTTCATTAATGCGGCCGATATATTTGTTGGCCAGGCTGAAAGCATGACGATATTTAAACAGGTGGCCGATCGGCATACCGGTTTTGGAATTAACGTTTCCGTTGGCCTGAGTGTAGCCGATGAACTGGTTCTGGTCATTGACAATCTGTCCGTCCAGGATATTGCGGCCGATAATTATTCCGTTAAAGTTCATAACAGGGGCATATTCAATCGTATGAGCCAGAGACATTCCTTCGTCAGATTTCAGGAAACCTCTTTTATCGACACAGCCCAGAACATCATTGTTATAGTTCATTACCTGTCCGGTGGCCGACACGGTACCGATAATATTGCCGTTATAGTCAATGACCGCCGTGGGTTTAACCGCATAGCCCATATAGCTTCCGTTCTCGGAAATAGCCTGTCCGTTCAGCAGCGGGCGCCCCATGACCGTTTCACGGTAATTGCGAATGTCGCCGCGGGGCGTTATCACGCCTAAAAGAGAACATTTGTTGTCGATGACCGGCGCATAGCCGACAGTGCCGCCAAGGCTGGAGCCCATATTATCAAGCACCATATCTTCAGCCGCCACTTTGCCCAAACGCGCCCCGTTGAAATCACGGACAATCCCGGAAGGGCCGGCGTAGCCGATCAGACTGCCGCTGAAGGCCAGAACCATATTATTAACCGAACCGCGGCCGACAACCGGCATCATATTCACCGATGTATTGCTGTCTGCGGAAACAACCGTGTTATCCGGCAGAAGTTTGGCAACCGGTTCCAGATTATTGTTCAAAACCAGATTGCTCTCGGACAAATTGCCGAGGCTCTGTCCGTCCGGACCGACGACATAGCCGGCCTCCAAATTCTTGCCGATAACCAGATTACGTTCGTCAATATTGAAGCCCGACTGAGTCAATTTGCCGATAGCCGCCGCATTTTTGTTAATCAGACCACCGGCCGGAGTCATCTGGGCAACCGGCGCTCCGGTCAGATTATAAATCGAAGACAAAGCCAAGCCGCGGCCGCCGGTTTTGCCGTCAGCCGAAAAGAGATAGCCGAACGGAGACATAAATTTGCGTTCTTCGCCGTCCATGACCATACCGCTGATGCCAACCATGCCCAAAGTTTGGTTGCTGGTATTGATTGCCAGCAGATTTCCCATGGTGGCACCGATAGCCCGACCGGCATTTTCATAAGCAATGTTGTCCATAATATAGCCGGCAGGGGTTCCTTCCAGCAAAATGACCGAAGCATTTTTCAGCGCGTGACCGCGGAGACCGCCGCGATAGTCAAAAACAGGACCGGCCTGTATCAATTTACCGTTTACGGTACCGTCGGCAGCATAAGTTATTCCGCGGGCTCCGACCGAGCCGATTATATCCCGGCTGCGGGCAAGTTTGCCTTCCGGCATAATACGCCCCAGATATTTACCGTTCAAATCGGTAGCCGTCGCGGCAAAATCAACCACATAACCGATTAATTCCCCGTTGTCTCCGGCAATCAGACCGTCTGCCTGCAAATGGCCGACCACGTTATTTTTATTGACGACTTCGCCGTTATAAGTCACAAAGCCGAGATATTTTCCGTTGTTGTCAAGCGCATAGCCCGAGCGGACGATACTTCCGATAATCTGATTATTTTCATTATAGGCAAATCCGTTGGCTTTGATAAAACCGATGGTAACTGCATCAAAATTCGTTACATTGCCGCCGGGAGCCACACTGCCGATAAATTCGCCCGACTGCGAAACCACCATTTTGGAGGAAATCAGGCGGCCGTCCAGAACATATTCCTGTCCGACCCGGCGATAAGCATAACCGTCAGGAGAAATGAAACCGATTTCCTGCCCCTGCAGATTGGTATAGAGACCGTCACCGGTCAGGCGGCCGACAGTACGCCCGTCATCAGAATAGACCAGACCGGGGAACAGCACGGCACCGGTTATGTTGAAAAAGTCATCAACAACCAGGCCGTTAGGCAGCACTTTTGCAATAATCTTTCCCGAAGCCAGACGAACGGAGCCGTCGTTATTTACTTTACCGAGCGGTTTATTGTCGTTGCCGATGGCAATACCCTGCGGAATAACGCCGCCGATGATGTTTCCGTCAAAATCGGTAATCAAGCTGTCGGCAGTTACGTTGCCAATCAGCTGGTTGTCAAAACTGACGACCTTACCGTCGGGAATAACTTTACCGATTAAATCGCCGTTAAAGTCAACAGCGGTAATCTCCTGAGCGGCCGCGGCAGACAGGTTCAGCAAGAGCATGCCCGCGACAATACAGGCCCCACGGATTAATCTGGCCAGCAAAAAGTTATATCCGTTCATCCGCAAACTCAATTCAGTTCCTCCGGTTCTTTGCGACTTCCTGAAGCGCATAGCCCGCCACCTTCTTATCCAAATCAATATAAGAGCCGTTGTTCTTCAGGTAACCGATGGATTTTCCTTCGGCATCGACAACGGTTCCTTCCGCCGTCAGACGGCCGACGTAATTGCCGTCATTACCCAAAACCGTCGCTCCGATTTTGTAAACCTTTCCCATAATATTGTCATTGTTGTCAATGGCTAAATCACCGGACAGCATACGCCCGATCAGACTGCCGTCCCGGTCTCTGATTTTACCATCAAAATTAACATAGCCCACAACTTTATCAGAGTTATCAATAACAATATCGCCGTTGACCACCTCACCTATCAGTTTGCCGGCCCGGCTGATGACGTTTCCGTCGGAGAGAACTCGGCCGACGGCAACGTTTTCACGATCAATGACGGTTCCGTCCGGCATAACGGCCCCGGTCAGGTTGCCGCCAAAGTCAATTACCGCACCGCGGTGCAGCAGGCTCAGGTTCTTATCGGTCGAGCCTCCGGGCAAAACAGCGGAAATAACTTCATCTTTCAGGTCGATAACATCGCCCAAGGAGTTGACGCGCCCTTTATAATTGCCCCAGATGTCAACCACGATATTTTCAGGAATGACTTCGCCGATGACTTTATTTTTCAAGTCAACCACCTTGTTATCCGAGGTTACCTGTCCGACTTTGGCTCCTTCCATGCTGATAACCGCACCGTCGGTTACGGCGTAACCGAGGAAAGAACCGTCATAGCCGATAGCGCTGCCCTTGGACACAACACCGCCGCGATAGTCTCCTTTGGCGTCAATAAAGCTTCCTTTGGCGTCAATATGCCCCAAGACCTCGCCAAAACGATTGATAACCTGCCCGTCATGGTTTACCAAACCAATCGGATTGCCCTTAAAGTCGGCAACCACCCCTTTTTTGACGACGGCACCGAGCTGACGACCGTAGAAGCTGGCCAAATCGCCGTTGATTTTGCCGACGGCAACACCTTTTTCATTATAAACCTGCCCGTCAGGAAACAGGCGGCCGAGGAACTTTCCTTCCGGCGTCAGAAGCGTCGTCTTTTCATCCATCAAAACGCCGATAATTTCATTGCGGTTATTGGCGACCAGATTATTGGCATAGAGGCGGGCATCAGGCTGGCCGCTGATTGCGACCTTGCCGTTCGGCCCGACAACATTCATAAAATTGCCGTGCAAATCATAGGCATAAGTTTTATCCAAAACGCGGCCGATATAGCTGCCGTTTTTGCTGAAGACATCACCGTAAGTGCCGACACAGCCGACCGGCTGCTGAGACAAAGCGATAACCAGACCGTCAGGAGAAACCTGTCCCAAATATTCGCCGTCATAAGAGACCGCCACGCCGCTGCGAGCCACGCCGCCGATAATTTCGCCCTGCTCGTTCAGCACGGTTCCGTCCGGATTAACGCAGCCGACGTAAACGCCTTCCGGCGTGCGGACAATTCCGTCGGTTCCGACATCGCCGAGATAAGTGCAGGTATTGTCAAAGACCCGTCCGGTTTTAACCACTTCACCGACATAATTGTTTTCGGCATCAAGAATGACACCGTCCGGCATCGGCTTTAATTTTGTTTCCTGATTTCCTTTGCGGATTTTTCCGTCGGCTTCCAGATAACCGATATTTTTACAGCCATAGCCGACGACCAGTCCGCCGCGCACCAAACGGGCGATAACTTCCGATCCCGAGGGATCGCGCACCAGACCGTTGGAAAGGACACGCCCGACCGTTTTCATATCCTGAACGACGGTTCCGTCGCTGTTCAGGCGTCCCAAAACCGTTCCTTTCGGCGTAATCGGAATCATCCGGGTTTGGACCAAAGCACCCAGCGTTTTATCCTGAGTGCTGACGATATTGCCGTTTTCATCAACATAACCGATTTGATTGCCGTTTAAATCATAAACCTTGCCGTCCTCGGTCAAATAGCCGATAACTTTACCGTCTTTATCCAGCACCAGATTCACCAATTCACCGGCTTTGCCGATAACATTGCCGTCCAAGTCAACCAATGTGCCGTCTTCCAGCATCTTGCCGATAACGTTGCCGTTAAAATCGACCACATTGCCGTTTTCATCGATGTAGCCGATGACATTGCCGTCTTTGTCATAAGCCAGACGGCGCTGGGCTCCGATATTCATATCCGCTACTTTGCCGATGACATTGCCGTCTTTGTCAACCACCGTTCCGTCGGGCAGAACACGGCCGATAATATTACCGTTGGCATCGCGGACATTGCCGTCTTCGTCAACATAGCCGATAACATTGCCGTCTTTGTCATAGACCAGACGGCGGCCGGGTATAGTGGCGGCCTGACCGATAACGTTGCCGTTGGCGTCAACAATGGAACCGTCCGGTTGGACTTTGCCGATAATGTTGCCGCCGGGGTCAATAACATTGCCGTCTTTGTCGATATAGCCCATAATATTGCCGTTTTTGTCATACGCGAGACGGCGCTGGGGCAGAGAAACGGCTTTGCCGATGACGTTGCCGTTTTCGTCAACAACATTTCCCGCACCGTCAACATGGCCGATGACATTGCCGTGAGCATCTACAACATTGCCGTTTTCATCAACATAACCAATAACTTTGCCGTTTTTGTCGTAAGCAAGCTTGACCTGTCCGCCGGCATTGCCGAGGATGTTTTTGCCGACAACCCGGCCGTTTTCATCGACAAAGCCGACGATATTGCCGTTTTTATCAACGACAGAGCCGTCTGGCATAACCACGCCGATAACATTGCCGTTTTCATCAACGGCAACCCGTCCCTGTTTGCTGACGCGGCCGATGACGTTGCCGTCCGTATCCACAACTTCGCCTTTTTCATTTAACCGGCCAATAACATTGCCGTTCATATCGACAACGGAACCGTCAGGCTGGACACGGCCGATAATATTGCCGTTTTTGTCGTAAACGAAGCCGGCATCGACCGCCCGGCCGATAACATTACCGTTCAGATCCACCACCGTTCCGTCGGGAAGCATGCGGCCGATGATATTGCCGTCTTTGTCAACCACTGTTCCGTCAGGATTGACATAACCGATGACATTGCCGTTTTCATCATAAACCAGGCGACGGTTTTCGGCGACACCGATAACATTGCCGTTTTCATCAACTACCATTCCGGCAGAATTGACGCGGCCGATGACATTGCCGTTGGCATCGCGGACATAACCGTCTTCGTCAATGGTACCGATAACTTCGCCGTTAGGGCCGATGGCATTACGCGTTTTCAAAGTGCCCTGAGCTGTCGGCGCATCTGTTTTTCCGGGCAGAGTCTGCTCACAGAAATTACAATCTTCTTTGCGGATGGCATTGCCTTCAACCGGAACTTTTGCCGATTTGGCGTTTGCATTGGTTAAATTGGCTTCATGCCAGGCAATGATAAAGTTGTTTTGAACGTTTCCGGGAACAACCGGCGACCAGCCCATGGTAATATCGCAGGTTTCATGCCCGCGCAAAGTTTTTCCCGAACAGTCGTCTTCAAAGGTAAAACCGTCAAACGGCGGTTCGGCCAGCTGAACGGAAATAATGCTGACGGCCGCTTTGGCGTTGGTACCAAGAGTCAAAACATTTTTGGCATCGGTTCCGAGCACGACCTGCCCCATTTGAACCGGGTTCGGCGTCGTGGTTATCGGCGGTTCGCCGTCATCAACCACCCCGAACTCAATATTATCCGTCGGACCGGTATCATTGGAAATGTTCAACGCATCATCGTTGTCCGTAAACACCGGCTCGGTATAATCCTCCTGAACCGGACCGCTTTGCATCAGAAGCATCACCCCGATTACGAAAATTACAAACGAAGTAAGACCAACCACAAGAATAATGCGGTTGGTTTTCTTCACATAACTTTCGGAATGGGTTAAGACTTCTTTGCTCATTGCGTTCTGACTACACTACAAAATACACCGTTACGTCCAAGGCGGCTGCATACATTGTCGCCCGCTTCCAAACTTTTGACCGGACCGACCCGGAGGTGGAACAGTTCTTTTCCCTGCCCGTCTGCCGGCGCGTCAACCGAGAAGAAAGGTTCATAGCGGCTGAGGACATCAGGATATTTTTTCGACAGCTGGCTCCAAAGCGTTTCCAGATTGCCGACATTGGCGTCGGTTCCGAGTTCGATGGAAATATTGGAGCTGTCCGTATCGGCAAACCCCGCACCGAAACCAAAATTGCCGCCGGGCGCTCCAGCTCCGCTGCCAGCATATTTATTATTGTTGCGGATATGCTGCATTTTCGAATAATCAAATCCGTCATCGGGCCGCGGGCCTTGGTAATTGACATTTACATTACCGCCACCGCCATTGCCGTAACGAGGCACGACAATTTCACTTTGTCCGACCTGAATATCATACTGACCGGGCATTCCGCCGCCGGCAGCCCCGCCGCCGTTAAACTCGCTGTCACTGCCGCTGCCGCCGGAGACCTGTCCGTTCCGAGCTTGCTGACCCGGCATTGCGGGAGGAACGTCCCAGGCAGAATCATCAAAATCGGTCGCATAAGTTGCATTTTCCAGACCGGCATCGTCCGAGCGGCGCATTTTCAGGCAAACAATCCGCTTGCCGTTGCGCAGAACCATATCGCCGATGCCTTCAACGATAATCAGACGGTTGTTCGGTCCTTTGGTGCGGAAGCCGACCGGAACTTCAATGCGTTCGACAATCAGGGTTACTATCGGACGCTGGGTCATATTCAGAGCTTTTTCGCCCAAATCGATATAAGTAAAGATATCATCGCGCCAGACACGTTCCGGAGCAATGACCACATCGTCAGGATTGGGAACATAGACCTCTATATCAAAGCGGAACTTGGTCGGGTCAAGCGGAATTTCCTTAATCCAGTCACTCCGTTGAAACCGCTTAGTAAAAAGGGAATCCGCCGAATGGCTGTTACCGGCCTTATAAGAAGACGCGTTCATTCCCGAACCGCCGCCGACGCTGCCGCCGACCATTCCGGCGCCGCGGGAGCCGGCCGGACCGTCGATGACATCAATATCAATAATCGAGTTGGTCAGGCGCTCGGTATTAACACCTTCGCTTCTGACATAAAAGACATATTTGTTGCCGGAGCGGCCAAAGATAATAATGTTGGTATCGACGCCAACGTTAGCCCCTTTGCGCGGATAGAGCAAAATGGTGTTCGGGCCGGAAATCTGCCCGTCAAAAGTAGCGTTGTCACCGATATACATATCTTCAATCAGTTCCCACTGCGGAAAATTAAGCAGGGTAATCATCCCTTCGCGGAGACGTATCGGCAAAATCAGATCGGGTGACCAGTAATATTTGGAATAAGCCGGCTTGCTTTGACCTTCGCCCAGATTTTGCAGAGGATCAAGCCAGGCGGCCTGCGTCATTCCCAGAGAGTTAAAACCGGCATAGCCCAGGTTCATCGGCATATACTGTCCCTGGCTCTGGTCGGCATTCTGGTCAAGGCTGCCCATTGTCGCCTGAGAATAAGCCGCGCGGCTGAACAGAACCGCCAAAGCGCCGATAAAGAATAATTTGCCAACTCTCAAAATCATTTTTATATACCTTATAAACCTACTTAACTTTATTAAACGTCAACGAATAGCGGTCAACCGTGAAACCGACGGGATTATTCAGACGCTCGCCGTATTTAACGCTTTTGCGACGATAGCTGACACGGAGCGAAGCCGTCCAGTAATTGATTTCCGGCGCCGTGGAATCAGGATACATATCCTGAGTTTCATATTCCACCTGCCAAAGTCCCTGCCCCAACTCGTTAACCGTGAGAATACGGACATTTCGCTGCAGGCTCCGGCTCCGAATTAAATCAATCGCCCGCTTGGCGGTTTTATTCAGAAATTCCTGATAAACCGCGGGAGACGACATCTCCTGAATGGGGCCGCCGGGCATCCAGCGGGCTTCCATTTCCGGAATATCACGGTCAAAGGAACTGCGCTGGAGCACATATTCGCGCACAAAAACTTCGGTAATCGCCTTTTCGTCGGTCAGATTGCCGCGCACCGGCATAATGTTGTAAACCTGTTCGGACTTAGACTGAAACGTAAGGAGAAACGGCTCAATACGGAAAAGCGGCATAACCTGGGCAATCGCCAGCAGCAAAACGACATTGCAGCACAAGCTGATTGCGGTAATAATCGCAAAAGCACGGGCCGTCCACAGATAACGTTTTTCACCGACATTGGCAACAAAAACGTCACCGCTCTCACGCCGCGGTGCGGACTGGGGAGCGGTTTGGCCGCCGATTAAACGCTGCTGAGTATTGTTTCCGCCTAAACGATTGTCCATTTCATCAGTCCCTAAATTGTTTCAACAAACCAGTCGGGAAGCGTTTTGGGCAATTCAATCTGCATGCAGGCGCAAGGAGAAAGCTTAAGTTCGTCCACGCCTTTGCCGACGCCGACAGGCTCGGCTTCATAGTAAGAGCCGAAAACACCGCAGGCCGAGAGCAGCAACAGCAGGAAGAGCACGATAATTTTCTTAGACATGTCTTATCCTTTTAATCTATGTTTCGTGAGTACTCGTATAGATATTACGAAATTATACTCTTTTAAATTAAAAGTCTAATATCGTCTTGAGGAAATCCCCAACTTATCAACAGTCTAGAGAATTTCGACTTCAGCCTGCGAATAACGGACGACGGTAAAACCGATCGGATTGATTAAGCGCAAGCCGACAAATTCACGGCCGGGGATAAAGAAAGCGGTAACCGATGCGGTCCAGTAGCGCACGCTCAAAATTCGCGCTTTGGTCTTTTGGTCCACGGCATTTTGAGACAGCTCATAAGTTTTAAAGTCAACCTTCCAAACCGGGCTGCGCTCCCCGCCAAGCTTTCCGATGGAAATAATTTCCACCTCCCTGACCACGCCGTCGTGGCGAATCTGCCCCCAGATTGATTCCCGATACTGAGTAAATTCATTATACACCCGGGGAGATGAAAGAAAGCTTAACATTCCGCCGGGATACCAGCGGGTCTGCATTTCACGTTCATCATTAATGATGGTGTTGCGCAGGATGACATACTGCTGAACAAATGTTTCCATCAACTGGTTTTTGGAGGCCATACGGTTGGTTATCGCTTCAGCGCGGACAATTCCGTCAGAAGTATCCTGATTGATAATCAGAAACGGTTCGACCGTCACCTGCGGCGCCAGTTTGAAAATTGCCAGCGACGTACTCATAAAAACCAGCAGCGAAACAATGGCGAAAAGAATAAACAGGCGCGACAGCCACATGTAATATTTGAGCTTAAATCCCGCTTTTTCCTGTTCGGTTTCACTGATGAACTCATGCGCCCGACCATTTGCATCCGTCAAAGACAGAATTTTGGTCCCTTCCAACATATTGTTCAAATCGCTCATCAGTTTCCCCGTCGCTTAATCTCAATACGCCGCACAGAACGGTATCGGATAAGATTTAAGCTGTTTTTCAAATTCTTCATCGGCCCGTTTCTTATATTCGGCGGTCACCTTATGATTGGCTTCTTCGGTTTTAATCCGTTCATCCAGTTCGGCGCCGCTGTCCGTTACATCGCTCAAAGAGATGTAGGCTTCTTTATCTTTGCGTAAAGCGGTAAAGATATTCTTAATTTTATCCAGGCGTTCTTCAACAATCTCGTTATCAGAGACATTCACGGCCTCCATTTCTTCTACACCCTCGTTGACCAGCGTATTTTTGCGCCGGTTCAGCGTATCTTTGGTCAAATCATAATCGGCCTGGCGGGCCAGATTATAGTCGGCCGACGGTGTAAAGCCGATTTTTTCAAATTGTTCGAACAACGTTTCTTTGGCTTCGTCCACACTCAGTTTCAATTCTTCCAAGGCCTGGCGATAACTGATTTCCTGCTCGGCAAAAGTCAGGAAATTGCCAAACTGGTTATGATCAAGCATGGCTTTTTTATAGACTTCGTCCTGCATATTTTTGGTATAGGACGAATTATCCTGGCTGGCTTCTTCCGCCATTTTGCTCAAACGGTTAAAGACGGCGGCAGGCGCATCATTAAAGAAAACGCCGTTGTCAGCCGCCTTTAACAGCGTTCCCAACTCGCTGTGTGCCGCTCCGCCGGCAAAATCCTGAAATGTTGCGACTTTGCCCTGCGCGGTTACTTCTTCAACTTTGTCTTCTACCGTTACATAAAACTTGCCCAACAAACCCGGCGTCCCTTTCAGGGTAATTTCATTGCAAACCGGCATCAACGACATGGCGGACGGGCGGTAAGCCTTCTGTTCGGCCGTTGCCTTACTCGGCAGAGCCTTGCTGGTATAAATTTTAAACTGTCCGTCGGCGTTATCGATATCGACAATCTGGTCATCCAATTTGCAGGGATAACGGCCGCCGCGCATAAAGGTTGCGGCCTCACCGCCTTCGGAAAGCAAAACCTTCAAATCAACATCTTTATCGACAAAGGCTTTGCCGTTCAAGATGCGTTTCCAGATTTCGGGCATTTTGGCCCCGCTGTTGAGGAAACCTTCACGGGTAATGCCGCCGTCAGCCGTTTTGCTGACATTTTCATAATCGACATCATCGAAATGAACCATTTCCCGCAGCGGCGGCAGATATTCCTGCGGCGCGTTTTTGGGAATCATAAAGTCACGGTCTTTGGCGTAAGAACCGACAAAATATTCTTCATCAACTTTGCGGCAGTTGTCATTGGCACACGCCTGCTCAACCAACACTTTCTGGAACATGGAAGTCAACGGTTTGATAACGGCATCCGTTTTGGCATAAGCGCCGACGGCAGAAGAGAACTCGCTCAGGCCGTCCACCGGAAGCGCCTGCAACTTATCCATCAGGCCGTTATGAATTTCGGCAATCTTATCGCCGGCACGGCCGACATAAACAGCATCGCCGAGATTAAGCATTGACTTTTTGGCATCGTCAATCAACTGGTCGGCATAATTTTTGGTATCATCGGTCAGGCCGGTTGCGGTTCGTAAAATATTCAACAGACTGAACGGCGGAATTAATCCGTTGACTCCGGCTACCGGCAAGCCGATTTTTTCCTTGTAATAACTGATCAAATCTAAGGTTTTACGTGCATTGCGCTTGCTTTCAACATACTTTTTGGCTTCCGTCACTTTCTGATTGTAGGCCTGCTCAATCTGCTGAACTTGTGCAATATAACTGTTTTCAACCGCATCCATCTCGGATTTTACCGTTTCCAACTGCTGATTTAACCGCTCAATTTCTTTTTGCTTCTGCTCAACCTGGGTTTTAAGCGAAGCTGCGGTTTTTTCGCTGGCGGCGGCTTTTTCTTCATTTTCAGCACGCTGTACCTTTGCCAGAGCCATATCTTCGGTATCTTCCGCATTAACCTCCATGGTTTCCGATATTTCTCCCGTGGTATAGGTTCCGGTTTCAGCTTCGGTTGTCTTTTCTTCAACAACGGTTTCTTCTTCATAGGTCGTTGTTTCGGTCATTTGCGAGGTTTGTTCATCCAATTTGCGGTCAAGCTTGGCTTTTTCAGCCTGAAAATCTATCGGCTCAGAAGCGTTTGCGTTAACGGTGAAGGCCTGACGGCGCCCCGAATTAGGATACTGGGCACCAAAATACAGCGTCTGCGATAAACTGTATTTGACGGGCTGGTAAGCCGAATTATCACTGAACGGACGACGGAAAAGCGTTTTTTTCTGTCCGCTGCCGGTGCCGACCGTCGGCAGTGCGGCGGCGCCGTTTTCAGGATAGAGGCTGACTGAGCCGTCGTTATTGCTGTTGGTTTCAACCGGCATCAGCTTCTGGCGGGAAGCGGCTTCCGCTTCGGCGGCGCTTTGCTGTTCCGCCCGGTATTTCAGTTGTTTTATTTCGTCTTGATAGTCGGCAACGGCTTTATCGGTATCAAACAGGGCTTTTTTCTCCGTTGTCGCATTTCTTTTAACGGAATAGACCTTTTCCGTTTTTTCCGGCGAAACCTCGTAAGTTTCTTCATTATAGTCAATATCGGTTTTGCGCAGCATATTGTCTTCATCATCGCCGCGGCGTTCTTCCAAATCGACAATCAAACTTTCCTTGACTTCGACACCGGTATCGGCAGTCAGTTTATTCTGTCGGGCACTGTTCAGCTGTTCACTGTAGTCGGACAGCAACGTCGAGGCCCGTTCCATTTGCGTTTCCAGCGTTTTCCGGCGGCTTTCCAACGGCTGCATCTTAGCGGCTTTGCTTTGCTGCGCCTGTTGCAGCAATTTATCGCGGCTGCTTTCCAGATCTTTCATCACCGAAGCAGGATCCGAACTTTGTTCTTCACTCTTTAACATTCCGGCCAGTTTATCAAGTCCGGCGCGGTTATTGGCACGCTCTTCTTCATCGTCAACCAGCAAATCGTTTAAAGGATAGGCAATATCGACGATAACGCTGCTGACGTCAAGCTGATGCAGATAATCTTTGACATTCTCATACTTGCCGTCAAGATACTGAGTATAAAAATTAATCTGGTCATTCCAGACGGGAAACTTCGTGCTCGGCATTCCCCATTGCGGCGATGCTTCATATTGATCCTGCGCCAAAAGCTGCGCCGCTTCGGCACCGATGTTAAAGGAAATCATCTGCGATTCCCGGGTGGCCTTTTCAGCGGCAGCCGTCTGTTCCGGATTTGCCAAACTGGCCATATCCTGCTTTTCCAGATCGGCTTTAATGGTTTCCATGCTGTTGACATCGTCAATATCAATATCGGAGTTAATATCAATTGTTCCCAGTTCGTCGGTGTCAATCGGCAGCGATTCCTCCGACTTGGCAACTTCAAAAGCCTTAACGGCCCAGCCGGAAATTCCCCGGCGGGCATCATAGTCATTTATCGCCGCATCGGCAATGCTGCCTTTCCAAACCTGTTCAGGGTCGGGATAATAGCGTTTCAGGTATTGAATTGAACATTGGTCAGCAGCGGCAACGGCATCCAGAGCCTTCTGATGCAGCTGTTTATATTGCTCATAGTTTTCAAATATTCCGCGATAGCTGTCGAGTGCCTGAAGCAGATTATGAACGTCCAGTGCATCCTGCGCTTTTTCGTAAAGCGGGGCAATTTTATCAAGTTCAAGAACTTTTTCCTCATTCCCGGCAAAAGGCGAAGCAATCAGCGGTTCGGAAGCATCTTCAAAACTGACGGTGCCGTATAAGGAAGGATCATAAACATATTCTTCGTCATCATCCTCCTCTTCAACATCGGCTGCCGCCGCTTCATTTTCGGTTTTTAATTTGAAATCAGCCTGCGTTATCATTCCCAATTGGCCGAAAGCCAGCGTTTCACTGGTTGAGACTACGCCGAGAGAAGCCGTTTTTATCGGTTCATCACGCCACAAAGACGAGGTTTTAGCGGCCTCTTTGGCTGCTTTTTCTTTAGCTTTACGCTCCTTTTTGGAGACATAGGGCGCAGGTTTTACCTGTTCACGAAGCATCAGCGCCGCTTCATACTGGGCTTTCATCGCCGTTACTTCCTGCGTAATTTTAAGAATGCTGTCCATGGTTTCGTAAGCATTAAAGGCGTTTTTGCGGGCGCCGTTCTCGTCATCGCCGCTTTCGGCACCGTCACCGCCGCCACCGCTGAACGTAGCGCTCAGCGATTCAACCTGAACCGCCAAATTAGGCATTTCCTGCTCAAGCAGGCGCACCGAAGTATAAATTTCAATAACAGTATCCTGATAAAATTCTTCGGCTTTTTCCTTATAAGCCACACAGGCGGCAAAGCTGTCGGCATCTTTTTCGCAATCGACCGGATAAGCCAGGAACAGCGTATATAAAGCCTTTTTCACCGATTCAGCATCATAAATATCGGCGATTTTGGATTCCTGAATCGTCTTGGAGCCGGGAATAGCCTGCTTTTCCTTTTTCTTGAACAGTCCGCCCATAAAGCCGGTAAACTTGTCCATATATTTCTTTTTGGCCGACTTGGCGGCTTTGGTCATATTATTGGCATAAGTCTGAGCCTGAGCGGCATACATCTGAGCCGTCGCTCCGACATTTTCAAGACTGAAAGTAACATCCGTCGGAGCATCGACCGTCGGCGTTACCGGTCCCGGCGGGAGCAGGAATGCATGAGCCGTCAAGCCGGAAAATATAACCAGAGAGGAAGAAAGCGCCGCAATTTTAGTCAATTTAATCATTGTTTCCTCCTACTTTAACAGCCCCGTCACACCGCTGCTGTTAAGATCCTTAGCGGCTGAACCGGCTTCTTTGGCCAAATTCAGAATGTTTTCTTTATTTATTTTGCTCGGCTTTTTATATTTATAATCGTCCAGATTAAACTGGGTAACGTCTTTGCTCGGATCTCGCAGTTTATAAACCGTCAGTTTAGCCAAATCCATCGCGCTGCGCATTTTCATATCTGCAATCAGCATCTGGGTATAGACCAGCAAAGTTTCCATATTTTTGACTTTAAGCTGGGTGTCCATGGCAATTGCGGCCGTGGCGCCGTCCATCATGGTTGCGCTGTCTGCCGTCTCCTGCGCATCTTCATTTTTTTCGTAACGGTTAATTCTGACCTGCAACGCCGTTGCATAGGCGGTCAGCACATCGTTTACCGCGGTTTTGTTACGGTATTTTCTTACCTTTTTGATACTGGCGGAAGTAATGTCCTCGTTTTCGGGAATAAAGTTATTGGCAATCGTTTTATTCAGTTCGGCGGCAGACTGCTTGTTGCCGAACAAAGATTTGAAAGCTCCGGCCGCTTCGGTTGCCAGCCCCATGCTGTCAGCCGCGGCAACATCGCGGAGATTTTGGATTTTGGCGTCAACTTCGGCAATCAAAGCATCGCTTTTGGCCTTTTCTTCCGCTTCGCGTTTATCAAACTGTTCCTGCAGAAAGCGAATAGTCTCATTATTAGAGATAATTTTGGTTTCCAGTTCTTCTTTACGGGAAGGATCCTCGGCAATCATCTGCTGATAGGCCGCATTGTTGTCCTGATAAGATTTTATCTGCCCTTCAAATTCGGTTTTGCGGGCCGCGGCGGCGGCTTCATATTCGGATTCAAGCGACGAACGCTCATTTTTCAGCTGCAAAAGCTCTTGCGCCGACTGGGTTTTGGATGCCGCCGCAGAGACCGCCCCGGCAGCACCTCCGGCCACACCGGCAACGCTTTCGCCAGCGGCTCCCGTTACATCGCCGACGGTTCCGGTTACTTCGCCCTGAATGTCAGAGACGGTTGAAGTTGCCGTATCTTTAACGGAATTGACGGCTCCGACAGTGTCGCTGATGGTCTGGTCAACCAGCGCCTTTTGTTCTTTAACCCATTTGGCCATTTCGGCCACGCCTTTGCCATAGGCGATCATGGTCTGAATGGTGGTAGATTCTTCAAATGCCGTTTGTGCCTGCTTGGCCCATTCACTGACGGTTTCCTGCGCTTTATTGGCGGTGTGGCTGACATCAAATTTAATGGTGGCAGAAGCCTCCCCTCCCGCAACGGCAAAAAACAAAGCCAAAGGCAGTATGTGTCCGAGCTTATTCATCTTCATCCTCCTCCGGCACAAAAGAGAACTGGCGGCTGCTTTGCGTGGTTTTGAACTCAAACAGGGCAGCGTTAATAATCATGATCCGGCGCCAACGTTCTTCCATTCTGAGCGCGATTTCCTTAGTGTTTTGAAGAATTTCCCGGCTGTCCTTATGCTCTTTGTCTTCCGACTTTTCTTTGGCAAGATTGGTGCGGATTGTAAAAGCCTGCGCATAAAGGTTGGCAAAGTTTTCACGCTGAACGGCCGCCATTTTTTCATCCTGTTCCTTGGTCACTTCAACGGAATTGACCGCTTCGGCCTGTCCGTCGGCAGAAACCGAACTCTTCGGCCGCTGGGTAAAATAGTTGGTTTTGACCGCATCCCGAAGTTCTCCGGAATCATTGGTATCAACCGTGGTCATAAAACCGGGCAGCTTGCCGCCCATCGTATTTAAAGCGCCTTCGGGGTCGCTGGCAATATTTTTGGCGGCATCTGCTTTGTCCTTAACGGCCTGAATATTGCTTTGAGCTTCGTTTTTAACGTCATTTACCGTTTTAGCGGCATCTTTTATCGGCCCGGCAACGCCTTCAGCCGCAGAACGCAGATCCGCCTGAATTTCATTCAGGTCGTGCTGAATGCTTTCGGCCTCCTTAATACCGGTTTTAACCGTACCTATTACTGTCTGCGGAGCCTCAATGTCCGCCCGGGCGACGGAGGAAAAGCCCAACATCGCCAGCGGCAAAGCCCAATATGTGACGAAGCGCTTTATCATTCATCTTCTCCCTCTGTTTCACCGAGGTCTTCCTTGGTGAAACCGCCGACCTGATTGAACGCGTCAATGCTTAACTGAGCCGCAGCCATTGCGCTTAAGGCGTTAAGCAGCGTTTGCTCGCCGCTGTTGGTCATGGCCAAGCCGCCGGAGTCATCACGCGACGTTGAAGCGCTGGCCAATGTTTCTTCCCGTTTGTCCTGTACCTGTTCCTGATATTTGGCGGCAATAACCTTTTGCTGCATGCTTTCGGCTACCGTTGCTATGGCAATTTCCGCCGTAGCTTTGGTGAATAGCGCTTTGCCTTCCTCCGCAACCTGATTGTCACTGTCAGACTGGTGGGTAATCAACTGTTTCAGGCAGTTCTGCATAACCGAAGTATCCTGCAGCTGATCAACCCCGATGTTGCAATAGTCAACAATCGTGTCTGGAATAATCGTCTCTTCATATTCGCCGTTATGAATTACACCGTCGGGAATGCTTTCCCCGCTGTCTTCCGCACCGAACATCAGGGTTTCGGAATAACTGCCGGCAGCCAGATTGACGGATTGTTTCAGCTCAAAGAGCGAAGCCTGATTGTCTTTTTTTATCGTTGCGCGCTGGCGGAAACTGCGTCTGGCCGGTTGGGTTTTAACCGCGGCAGGAGCGGTTTCAACGGCGGCTGACGGCGTTACTGTCG
>ENA-OXET01000178-OXET01000178.1-human-gut-metagenome-genome-assembly--contig:-NODE-178-length-42268-cov-11.663682_pt1 | contig 42268 bp, 29 predicted proteins | sample MGYA00249831_ERZ652256 | MGnify/ENA primary metagenome ERZ652256 (study PRJEB26925, sample SAMN05826983) | human gut metagenome | biome: ENVO:2100002; feature: ENVO:00000062; material: ENVO:00002003... | reverse complement strand
CGTAACAAGGTAGCCGTACCGGAAGGTGCGGCTGGATCACCTCCTTTCTACGGAGTTTTTCAGGACGCCGGTCTGGCGTCCGTCGTGTGGCCCATGCGCCGGGGATGGTTCCCGGGTTCGTGTGGGCGTGCTGGTGTGGAAGAGATCGTTGGCTTCGCGGGTCCTTGGGGCCTTGCGGGGAGCGGTGCGGATATGCTTTTGGGTTCCCGGACCGCCACCCGCATCCGTTTTGGGTGCGTGCGGTTTTCCGGATGCCCCTGGCGGGACGCCGTCGGCCTTGCGGGCCGCGGGTCGGGTCCGGTCGGGGCGCGTGGTGGTTTGAGAACTGGATAGTGGACGCGAGCAATGCGATGATGTGATGTCATCGTTTGCTTTATCGCGATTTCGCCAGGCTTCTTTTTTGGAGTCTGGTTTCGAGATCGATCGTTTTGTGATCATTTTTTACAGTGTGATGATTTGTCGTCTGGCGTTTGAAGCTATCATTGGGTTTTTTCGGGGCGTGTGCCGCCCTGAAGGGCGTATGGTGGATGCCTTGGCAGACAGTACCGATGAAGGACGTTTGAGGATGCGATAAGCCTCGGGGAGCCTCCAACATGGCTTCGATCCGAGGATTTCCGAATGGGGCAACCCGCCGGCCGTCATGGGCCGGCACGGAACCTTGTTGTTCCGGGGGTACGCAGGGAAGTGAAACATCTCAGTACCTGCAGGAAGGGATACTCCGTGAGTAGTGGCGAGCGAAAGCGGATCAGACCAAACCATGGGCGCGTGATACCCGTCGGGGGTTGCGTTCGTGGTGTTGCGGGAGCGTGTGTCCCGGTTCCGACGGACCGGGCGGGAGTCATAAAACGGCTTGCCAGGGGAACAGGCTTGAAGGCCTGGCCGCAGAGGGTGCCAGCCCCGTACCTGGAAGCTTGCCGTCTTCCGATCATGTGTCCCAAGTAGCGCGGGCCTCGTGGAATCCCGTGTGAATCGGCCCCGACCGTGGGGTAAGTCTAAGCATACCTGTCTGACCGATAGCGTACCAGTACCGTGAGGGAAAGGTGAAAAGCACCCCGGGAGGGGAGTGAAAGAGTTCCTGAAACCGTGCGCCTACAATCCGTCGGAGCCTCCTTGTGGGGTGACGGCGTGCCTATCGAAAAATGAGTCTGCGAGTCAGTGGTGCGTGGCGAGGCTAACCCGTGGTGGGGGAGCCGTAGCGAAGGCGAGTCTCAAAAGGCGTTTTGAGTCGCGCGCCCTGGACCCGAAGCGGGATGATCTAGCCCTGGGCAGGTTGAAGCGCGGGTAAGACCGCGTGGAGGACCGAACCCACCTGGGTTGAAAACCGGGGGGATGACCTGGGGCTAGGGGTGAAAGGCCAATCAAATTCCGTGATAGCTGGTTCTCTCCGAAATGCATTTAGGTGCAGCGTCGGTTGATTGCATCGCGGGGGTAGAGCTACTGGATGCTTGCGGGCCCGTGTCGGGTACCAATAGCAGCCAAACTCCGAATACCGTGGATGTGTATTCCGGCAGTGAGTCGGCGGGGGATAAGCTCCGTCGTCGAGAGGGAGACAGCCCAGATCGTCGTCTAAGGTCCCGAAGCGTGTGCTAAGTGGGAAAGGATGTGGAGTCGCATAGACAGCCAGGAGGTTGGCTCAGAAGCAGCCATCCTTGAAAGAGTGCGTAACAGCTCACTGGTCTAGTGGTTCCGCGCCGACAATGTAGCGGGGCTCAAGCACACCACCGAAGACGCGGCAACAGTTTTTGCTGTTGGGTAGGAGAGCGTCCCGCGTGGGGCGAAGCGGCCGGGGAACCGTGCCGTGGACCGCGCGGGAGTGAGAATGCAGACATGAGTAGCGAGAGACGGGTGAGGATCCCGTCCGCTGGATGACCAAGGGTTCCGGGGCCACGTTCGTCGTCCCCGGGTGAGTCGGGTCCTAAGGCGAGGCCGACAGGCGTAGTCGAATGGATGAACGGGTCGATATTCCCGTACCGGCATGCAACCGGCAAAACCGAATCCGCGAGTACTAACCTCCGGGTCCGGGCTCACGTCTCCTTCGGGAGCCGGATGCCCTGGCCTGTTGGGACCGTAACGGTAGTAGGTCAGCGCGGGAGTGACGCAGAAGGGTAGCCGGCCGCGGAGGTGGTCTTCCGTGGTCAAGCACGCAGCCCGTCCCACAGGCAAATCCGTGGGGCGCGTGGGCGAGGTGCGATGATGGGCGCCGCAGGGCGCGATATCCGGTGATCCCGGCTGCCGAGAAAAGCTTCGGCGTGAGGCGGCGTGCCGCCCGTACCCCAAACCGACACTGGTGGTCAGGTAGAGAATACCAAAGCGATCGAGCGAATCCTGGTCAAGGAACTCGGCAAATCACTCCCGTTCCTTCGGTTTAAGGGAGACCCCCGATGGTGAACACACTTGCTGTGGGAGCTTTTGGGGGTGGCACAGACCAGGGGGTAGCGACTGTTTACCAAAAACACAGGAGCGTGCGAAGGCGCAAGCCGCTGTATACGCTCTGACGCCTGCCCGGTGCCGGAAGGTTAAGAGGATCCGTCAGGCCTCGGCCGAAGCGGTGAATTCAAGCCCCGGTAAACGGCGGTGGTAACTATAACCATCCTAAGGTAGCGAAATTCCTTGTCGGGTAAGTTCCGACCTGCACGAATGGCGTAACGACTTCCCCACTGTCTCGACCAGGAGCTCGGCGAAATTGCAGTACGAGTAAAGATGCTCGTTAAGCGCAGAAGGACGAAAAGACCCCGGGACCTTTACTATACCTTGGTATTGGCGTTAGGCGCGGATTGTGTAGCATAGGCGGGAGGCTTCGAAGCATGGGCGCCAGCCCGTGTGGAGCCGCAAGGTGAAATACCGCTCTGTTCTCGTTTGACGTCTCACCTCGAACAGTCATCCTGTTCAGGGACAGTGCCTGGCGGGTAGTTTAACTGGGGCGGTTGCCTCCCAAAGAGTAACGGAGGCGCTCAAAGGTCCGCTCAGCCCGGTTGGCAATCGGGTTTCGAGTGTAATCGCACAAGCGGGCTTGACTGCGAGAACGACGGTTCGGGCAGGGACGAAAGTCGGAGATAGTGATCCGGTGCCGGCGCACGGGCGCGGCATCGCTCAACGGATAAAAGGTACCCCGGGGATAACAGGCTGATCATTCCCAAGAGTCCATATCGACGGGATGGTTTGGCACCTCGATGTCGGCTCGTCGCATCCTGGGGCTGGAGCAGGTCCCAAGGGTTCGGCTGTTCGCCGATTAAAGCGGCACGCGAGCTGGGTTCAGAACGTCGTGAGACAGTTTGGTCTCTATCCTCTGCGCTCGTTGGAATCCTGAGGAGGCCTGCCCATAGTACGAGAGGACCTGGGTGGACGGACCTCTGGTATGCCGGTTGTCGCGCCAGCGGCATGGCCGGTTGGCTACGTTCGGGAGGGATAACCGCTGAAAGCATCTAAGCGGGAAGCCTGCTCCAAGATTAGGATTCCTTGACGCTCCCCGGAGCGTTTGTAGCCCGCATGTTGAACACGTGTTCGATAGGCCGGAGGTGGAAGCCCCGCGAGGGGTGGAGCCGACCGGTACTAACGGGCGAACGCGGCACACTTTTTCCGGCCCGCTTGTCGGGTCGGGTCTCGTCCTGTGGTGGTTTCTTTCGTTGGATGGCAAGGAGCATTGTTTCTTGTGGTCACGGAAACGATACCGGTGAAGCGTTTGGTTGTTCGCGTCCGTTGTCCGGTTCCCGGACCGCCACGATCGGAATCGTGGCTGGTTCCGTTGCCGGCCGCCGGTTTCCCGGTTGGCCGTATCGTATTGGTTTTGCGGTGGTCATGGCCCAGGTGAGACGCCCGGTCCCTTTCCGAACCCGGAAGCTAAGGCCTGGTCGCGGCGATGGTACTGCACTCGAGAGGGTGTGGGAGAGTAGCACGCCGCCGCATTCAACTTATGGACCTTCCGGTCGAGCCCCATCGGGGTTCCCGGAAGGTCCTTTTTTATTCCCGCGCACGGGTGTCTTCCTCCATTCGGTGGAGGGAAACGGACGCCGGAAGGCCCGTGGGCGGGAGGATTCCTCCATCGGCTGGAGGTTTCGGGACGCCGGGAGGCCCGTGGGCGGGAGGATCGCTCCAGTCACTGGGAGTCCCGGGACGCTGGGGGATCCCAGGAATTCCAGGGGAGCTTCCTGCCCTTATCCGATGGTGGAATAGACTGGGGAACTATGCATTATTTCGTACCCAAACGCTGCGTCGAATCGAACAAAATCATGTATCGCGACAAAGCGACGGCCCGGCAGGCCGCCGACCAGAGCTGGCGTGAACGCGGCACTGAACTATGGGTGTATCGGTGCGAATTCTGCGGAACCTGGCATCTCACACATCGCGATCCACAATCCAGCTACACGTACGTGCCCTTCAATCAGCAGATTAAACCGCATTCCCGCAAAAAAGGCTACAAACCACGTCGTAAGTAGTTCTGTTAGCGCTCGAGGCGGAAGCCTTGGCGCTTGGCGTTTGGAGCCACGGCCTTGCTGGTCACACCGGAATCGACCGCATTCGACGCGATCTGATCGCTGAACGGATCAACTGGGCGCTCGGTATTGCGCAAATCGTAATACCGATGCACTTCCTCGTCAAAATCCTGCAAACCGGCAAGCAACGTCTCATTGTTCGACGGATACTCATTCTCAAAGAACTGCATGGAGCGCGGCATACGCGGCTTGAGTGCGGGATCCTGATCGGGCTTGCCAATCGCAAGTCCGAGCACAGGGTACGTGTATTCCGGAAGATTCAGCAGATCAATCAAAGCCGGAACATCGTTAAGCAGCGAGCCGAGAATCACACAGCCAAGGCCGAGCGAATAAGCGGCCGTCTCCATCGCATGAAGCGCCAAAACTGCGTCATTCTGTGCCTGAGTGTAACGATAGCTGCCATTCAACGTAAACTCGTCGGAAGCGGTCTCAACGCCCTTGGAAGCTGCGATGGCCGCATTGCGATGCTCGTCAAGCACAAACACGTACAGCAGTGGCGCGGTCGCGATATATGGCTGCCCGCCGATTTCGGCAAGACGCTTCTTTGCGGCCGGATCGGTGATGCGGATTGCCGACCAGTCGTTCAGGAATTGGCTGCTTGCGGCATGCTGGGCCACGGTTTCGAGAGTTTCGACGATATCGTCGCTCAGCGGCTTCGGCTTGAATTTGCGGATGGAACGACGCTCCAGCAGAGTGTCGACAGTTGCATTATGCAGAATATTACTCATGTTGACTATTTATATCCCATCCGCGTAATTGCGCAAGTATTTTCGCCCGCAAGCGCATTCCTTCCAATCGCAGTTTCGTGCAGTTTCGTGCGGTTCCAGCCGCAGCTTCAATTGCAGATCTGAATCGCACGCTTCGAAATATGGAAGTTGGAGTGGGATTGTTTGCGGATTTGGCGAAATTTGCGCTTATCGGCAAATCTAGCGGATTCCACGGTTTCAGCGGATTCGGCGCGATTGACGGGAGTGGCGGCGATCGACCAGCGCCTGCGATCCGCGGTCGGATAGTTGCGATACCAGCGCGCCGAGTCCTGCGGAAGCCACGCCGAACACGAGATTCAGCGCCAGTTCCTTGCGTTTGTCGGTGGTGCCGTCCGGCAACACGGCTTTGCGGCCGACCGACTTGCGCCATGCCAGTTCGAACAGTTTGCCGAACACGAGTCCGGCCAGCGTGGGGGCGGCCACCTTGAACATCTTGTCGCAAAGATCGTCGGGATCGTTGATTCGCTGTTCGCGCAGGGCATTCACTTTCTCGTCGACGTTATGCAGCGACGCTACGATGCGGTCTGCGCTGGATTCCGGGTCAGGCATTTCACTCATGATTTCCAGTGTAGACCGTGCCGTCGGATTTCGGTTGGATTTCGCCGGCGCATGCGTGCGTTGCGAAGCGCTTAAGACACGTGGTGGAAGATTGCTGGTGAAACGCTTTTCGTCGGCTAGAGTAGGAGTATGACAGATACTCAAGTCGGAAGCAAGGATGCTTCTTCAATCGCGCCCGGCCGCCTGGTACTGCTGCGCCATGGCCAGACTGTGTGGAGCGAATCGGGCCAGCATACCGGCCGAACCAATATTCCGTTGACCGATACCGGTTGCGAGCAGGCTCGTGCGGCGGGCGAGCGTCTTCGTGAGGCGTTCCCCAATGGTTTCGACCAAGGCTGCATGTTCGCAAGCCCCCTGCGTCGCGCCCAGCAGACCGCGCAACTGGCTGGTTATGGCGATTTCAAAGTGCTTGACGAGATTGCGGAATGGGATTACGGCCGTGCCGAAGGGCGTACACGCCAGGAGGTGAGCGAGGCTGGAGGCTTCCAGTGGGATGTATGGCGCGACGGTCCGCGTTCCCTTCCCGAATCGTTGGAGGGCGACTGGGTTGAGACGTTGCCAAGCGGCGAGCAGGTTCCGGTGCACAATGGCCCTGGCGAGACGGTTGAGGAGGCCGCCGCGCGCACCCGCGATGCGATCGACGCGGTGATGCCGCTGCTCAATGCCGGTCATGACGTGCTGTTGGTGGCGCACGCGCATGTGTTGCGCATCCTCACCTCGCAGTGGCTGGACGTCGATCCGCATTTCGCGCGTTTGCTGCGCCTCGACACCGCGCATTATTGCGTGCTGAGCCAATATAAGGGAGACAACGTTATCGAGCATTGGAATTGCTAGGTGCGTTGCGCTGGGCTGAACGTCGGTAGTTTGACATCGTTTACAAACCGCCGACGTTTTTTTTGTTGCCGTACGGCGTCAGGTTCGCGAGTCACTGCGATTGTTGCCGTGTGATATGGAGGGTGTGTCGCAAACGGTTTCATAAAGACAGTGTGATGAAAACCGTTGAAAATAAAGTATTTTGAGAAAAACCTGCGATCGTAAAATCACTCTAAAAATGGTTTTTCTTGCTTACGTTTGCAAAAATGGGAGAAATGCGGCACAATAGTGCATGTCAGGAATCGTGAGGAAGCGATTTCACAGGATGTTGACCAGCGGGGTGCTGGGAAACAGGAATGGAAGAGAAAGGTTCGATGATGAATCGTACTATCAAGGCAGCAGTTGGAATGGTCGCCATCGCGGCGATGTCCGTAGGCACGTTGGGCGCTTGCGGATCGAACTCCAGCTCCGACGACGGCAAGGGCAAGGTCTATTACCTGAACTTCAAGCCGGAATCCAACGACGAATGGCAGAAGCTGGCCAAGGATTACACCAAGGAAACCGGTGTCGAGGTCAAGGTCCAGACTGCTGCTTCCGGCACCTACGAGCAGACCCTGAAGTCCGAGATCGCCAAGTCCGAAGCCCCGACCCTGTTCCAGGTCAATGGTCCGGTCGGCTATCAGAACTGGAAGTCCTACACTGATGACATGACGGACACCGAGCCGTACAAGCAGCTCATCAACAAGGACGTCGCCCTCAAGGATGGGAGCAAGGTCGTTGGCGTTCCGTACGCTATGGAAACCTATGGTCTGATTTACAACAAGGATCTGCTGGCCAAGTACATCGCCACCGATGGCGCCAAGATCAAGGACGTCAAGGATATCGACAATTTCGATACCCTGAAGGCCGTGGCTGATGACATCCAGGCCAAGAAGGACCAGCTCGGCGTTAAGGGCGCATTCACTTCCGCCGGTTTCGATTCCAGCTCCGATTGGCGCTTCAAGACCCATCTGGCCAACCTGCCGCTGTACTACGAGTTCAAGGATGACAACATCACCAAGCAGCCGGCGACCGTCAAGGGTACCTATCTGCCGGAGTATAAGAACATCTTCGACCTGTACCTGAAGGATTCCACCACCGAACCGACCCAGCTGAGCTCCAAGACCGGTGATGACGCCACCTCCGAGTTCTCCCTCGGCGAGGCCGTGTTCTATCAGAACGGCACTTGGGCATGGACCGATCTGCAGAAGAACGGCATGAAGGCCGAGTCCATCGGCATGCTCCCGATCTACACGGGCGTCAAGGGCGAGGAGAACCAGGGTCTGGCCACTGGCTCCGAGAACTACTGGTGCATTAACTCCAAGGCTTCCGACGCCGATAAGCAGGCCACCAAGGACTTCCTGAAGTGGGTCGTCACCAGCAAGACCGGCATCGAGTCCCTGTCTAGCGCCATGGGCTTCACCACTCCGTTCAAGTCCTTCAGCGATGTCAAGTCCGACAATCCGCTGGTGCAGGCCGCTGTTGAAGATCAGAATTCTGACAAGACCGCAGTCTCTTGGAACTTCACCATGATGCCGTCCGAAGAGTGGAAGAACCAGCTCGGTTCCGCCCTCCTCGAGTACGCGCAGGGCACCGGCGACTGGGATGCCGTCAAGACCGCATTCGTGGACGGTTGGAAGACCGAATACGACGCGTCTCACTGATCGTCTCGAAAAACCAATCGTAATCGCGCATGACGAATCGGTCCGCGCGTCGCGTAGCGCGGACCGTTGGAAATACCATCGGCGCGTGATTGATCGAATAACTGCATAACTGAATAATTGAACAAGCAACGAGCTGCAATCGGAAGTCTTCCTTTCCTCTCCTGATTGCAGTTCGTTTTTTTATGCGGCGACGTACGGTTGTAGGACACGCCGTGCGTCGGAGGGATTGCGTTGCAGTAATGAAAGCGCTATCATTGTTAATAACAAGCAGAAAAGATGTTGATTTAAAAATGTTCTTATCTGTAGTTTGAAGAAATGTAACCGCTATCATTTTGCAACGATGCGAACGAAAGTGAAAACATATGGTGCAACAAGAAATTGATACTACCGATCCGGCGTTGTGGTGGAAGCAGGCCGTGGTCTACCAGGTGTACCCGCGTTCCTTCAAGGACTCCCGCGGTTCGGGCCTGGGCAGCATCGCAGGCGTCACCGAGAAGATCGACTACCTCGCCGAACTCGGCGTGGATGCCATCTGGCTGAGCCCGTTCTACCCGTCCCAGCTTGCCGACGGCGGCTACGACGTGGACGACTACCGCAACGTCGACCCGAAGCTCGGCACCATGGACGATTTCGACGAGCTCGCCAAGGCCGCCCACGAGCACGGCATCAAGGTCGTGGTCGACATCGTGCCGAACCACAGCTCCAACCTGCACGAATGGTTCAAGGCCGCCCTCGCGGCCGCCCCAGGCTCCCCGGAACGCGACCGTTACATCTTCCGCGACGGCAAGGGCCCGAACGGCGACCAGCCGCCGACTGATTGGATCGCAAGCTTCGGCGGTCCGGCGTGGACGCGCGTTCCTGACGGCCAGTGGTATCTGCACATGTTCACCAAGGAGCAGCCGGACTGGAACTGGAAGAACCCCGAGGTGCGCGCCGACTTCATCAAGACGCTGCGCTTCTGGCTCGACCATGGTGCGGACGGCTTCCGCGTGGACGTGGCGCACGGCCTCGCCAAGGATCTTGACCGCGACGACCTCGAAAGCTACAAGGTCTGCGAGCATGTGCTTCCCTCGGACGGGTCGCACCCGTTGTATGACCGTGATGAGGTGCATGACATCTACCGCGAGTGGCGCAAGGTGTTCAACGAGTACAATCCGCCGGCATTCGCCGTGGCCGAAGCCTGGGTCAATCCGGATCGCCAGCATCTGTACGCTTCGACCGAAGAGCTCGGACAGGTGTTCAACTTCGAGTTCGCCAAGAAGGACTGGATTCGCGACGACATGCACCTGGCCATCGAGGAAGGCTTGGAAAGCGCGGAACGTTCCGGCTCCTCCGCGACTTGGGTGATGAGCAACCACGACGTGCCTCGTCACGCCAGCCGTTATGGATTGCCGCAGGTTCCAGCCTCGTCGCATCATCAGCTGGCCAAGGATTGGCTGCTGCGCGACGGTACCACCTATGAGGAGAACCGCGAATTGGGCGCCAAGCGTGCCCGCGCCGCGATTCTTATGGAACTTGCCTTGCCTGGTTCCACCTACATCTACCAGGGTGAGGAACTGGGACTGCCGGAAGTCGCGGATATTCCTTGGAACAAGCTGGAGGATCCCACCGCATTCAACAGCGTGCGCGAGCAAATCGAAAAAGGCCGTGACGGCTGCCGTGTGCCGCTGCCCTGGGTCGCCGCAGACGCACCGAAGCTCGATGATCCCGATGACGAATTCGGCCACGATGGTTCTTTCGGTTTCTCTCCTGCGGGCGCCGAGCACGATCCACACCTACCACAGCCGAAATGGTACAAGGATTTCGCCGTCGACGTGGAGGATGCCGACCCGAATTCCATGCTGAACCTGTACCGCAAGGCGCTGTCGTTGAGGCATAACCTGATGCCGCAGGACACCGAACTGCAGTGGCTGGACGAAGATCGTCCATCTGACGTGCGGGACGGCGCGGATGGACAACGCGGCGGAGTCATCGCCTACAGTCGTTCCAACGGTTGGGCGAGCGTCACCAATTTCGGCGAACGTCCGGCCGAACTACCGCAAGGCGATGTCATCCTCGCGTCGGGTGAACTCACCGAGGATGGCCGATTGCCGCAGGACACCACCGTCTGGCTCCAGCTATAACGCGGCGGCCGGAAGCAATGCCGGCGCACGTACAAATATCTACCACGAAAATCAGCAAGTCCAACGAATAACAACAAATCCAACGAAGGAGATAAGCAATGAAGCAGGGAATCATCACCAAAACGTGCGCGGTCGCCGCGGCGTTGGCCATGGGCGTATCGTTGGCGGCTTGCGGCGGCGGCAGCAGCGCTGATTCCGACAAGGGCCATGTGTATTTCATGAACAACAAGTCGGAAGTCGTGGACCAATACAAGCAGCTCGCCGAAATGTATACCGAAAAAACCGGTGTGCAGGTGGACGTGCAGACCGGTGCGTCCGGCACATACGATGCGACCATGAGCTCGGAGCTGGCCAAGTCCAACGCGCCGACCATGTTCAACATCTCCGGTTTCGACCAGTTCGCAAAATATCAGAAGTATTGCGAGCCATTGCAGGACACCGAAGCGTACAAACTGCTCACCGATGACGGCAAGGCCTACTCCTACACCATTGATGGCGATTCGTTCACGCTGCCATACGCGGCTGAATGGTACGGCATCATCTACAACAAGAAGATCATCAACGATTACGCCAGCAAGGATTACGCGGTGATCAAGAGCGCCGACGACATCAAGGATTACAAGACGCTCAAGGCCGTGGCCGAGTCCATCAACGAGCACAAGGACGATCTCGGCGTCGACGGCGCGTTCGCGACGCCAGGTCTGGATGCCTCCGACACATACCGTTTCTCCGCGCATATGGGGCGCATCCCGCTGTACTACGAGTACAAGGACATGAACACCACGTTCTCCAAGACCATCAAGGGCACCTACTTGGATAACTACAAGGATCTGTTCGATCTCGAGCTGGAGACCAGCCCGACTGATCCGAGCCTGGTCAGCTCGAAGACGTACGACGATGTCACTTCCGAATTCGCGCTTGGCCAGGTGGCGTTCTATCCGAACGGTGTCTGGGCCTACACGCAGATCAAGGGTAACGAAGTAGCGGACGACGATCTTGGCATGCTGCCGTATTACATGGGCATCAAGGGCGAGGAGGAGAGCGGTCCCGCAGGCGTGTATGACGCCAGCTGGGCGGTGAACAAGAACGCTTCCGACAAAGACAAGCAGGCCACGCTCGACTTCATCAAGTGGATGGTCACCGATGACGAGGCCAAGAAGATCCTCTCCCAAGATATGGGCTTCTCCGTACCGTTCACCACATTCGATGGCGATGAGTTCCAGCCGGATAATCCGCTGACCAAGATCGCTCGCTCCTACGCTGCCGACGGCAAGACCGAGGTACGCAGCTTCACCGTTCCGGATCAGCAGTGGCAGGACGACGTCGCCGCGGCGCTTATCGAATACGCGCAGGGCACCGGCGATTGGAGCAAGGTGAAGAGCGCCTACGTCGACGGCTGGGCCACCGAATGGAACAACAACGAGGAATCGTTGGGATCCGTTCCTCAAGCGCAGAAATTCGATCAGCAGGGGTGAGATCGCACCGCTGATTGAAGCCCTGCAAGGCTTGCGATGAAAAGAGCGGCCTGTGTGCATGATCTGGTTCATGCATACAGGCCGCTTTCGCGTTTTGGCGGCTTTACGTTTTTCCGCTGCCTCTCGATTTATTCAGCTGCCGTCGATTTATGACGCCGATTTATTCCGCCGGCGCCGCCCCGCTGTCAATGCGGCTTGTGGTGTTGCGCAACACCAGCAAAGGATCCTGCAGTTCATGCGGATGTTCAAGAGGTTCGTTACGTAGGAGCTGCAGCACTTTTCTACCGGCTATGCGCCCTAGCTCGATTGGCTCCTGGCGAATGGTGGAAAGATCCGCTGCCTGTGCGATTTCAGCGTCGTCAAAGCCGAGCACTGAAATGTCTTCCGGCACATTCAGCTGCTGCTTGCGTAGTTCCTTGACCAGTGCGATGGCGACTTGGTCGGTTTCCACGCAGACGGCGGTGGGGCGTTCCGGAAGGGATAGCAGTTTCGCGGTCAGTTGCGAGGCGAGGTCGGATTTGCTCAGCGGCGCATCGTGCGCGTCGGCCGTAAGCAGGCTGAATGTGATTCCATCGGTGGCGTTGGCCTGTGCGGCATCCGCGAACGCCTGGGTGCGTTGGCTGGTGTTGTAGACCATGTCGGCCGGAATGTAGTCGCTGCAGAACGCGATGTTGGTATGCCCCAGAGAGCGCAGCAATCGTACGGCCATGGTCATCGCACTGGAGTTGTCGATGCTGATGGAAGCGTCGAAATAACCCGATTCCGCAGGAACGTTGACGCCCACGGTCGGCAGGTCTATGGCTTGGAGCTGGTCGCGCATGGCGGGCATGAGCTGAAATGAGGAAATGATGATGGCGTCCGCGTTGCGGCTTTTTGGCAGCTGGGAGAAGAACCGGTCCAGTTCGCTGCGGTCGGTGATGAAGGCCGGTGTGACGTCATAGCCGACCGGCGCGAGCTCCTCGTAGACCCCTTGGAGCACTCCGGAATTGAACCACTCGTTGAGTTTGCCCGAGACCAGGAGGATGACGCGCATGGTTTTTCCGGATGCTAGGGCGGAAGCGCTTTTTGAGAGTGTGAAGTTGAGTTGATCCGCTGCCCGCTGAACTTTGATGCGGGTCTCTTCTGTGACGTTGGTCGCGCCACGAAGTGCTCGGGAAACGGTGGCTTGCGACACTCCTGCCAATTCGGCTACGTTGGCGATGGTCGGTTTGGCCATGTGTCTCCTTTGATGAAAATGATTAACGCTTCCATGATACTAAAAGCCCTGATTTTAGACGAAAACACGCTGTAGATTCATGGATTTGTACCACAGAAATGTAAGCGCTGTCACGAAGTGGTGAAGTGCAACATGGCAGCAAAAAACAGACGCTATGCGAACGGTGCTCGTTCGGATCGTTTAGCGATGCAGACGAGCCGTAGTGGAACGCACGATCAGCTGCGCCGGGAACGTTTTGAACGGTTCGTCAAGCGGGCGCTCCTCAATGAGATCGAGCGTCATGCGGGCCGCCTCCTGCGCCATTTCGACAGGCGTCTGGCGCACGGTGGTCAGACCGAGGTCGCGCGCGTAAATGCTGTCGTCGTAGCCGATGATGGAAATATCGTTCGGCACGGTGAATCCGTTGCGTTCCAGCTGGAACAGCAGCGGCACCGCGATGCCGTCTTCCTGGCAGGCGATCGCGGTCGGCGTATGGTCGAGGCTGAGCAGCTGCGTCACGACTTTGCTGATGTTGTTCTTGCTTTCGTTGGTGACGAGCACGCGCGGCGTGACGCCGTTGGCTTGGCAGCACGCCATGAACGATTCGAAACGTCCCTGCACGCTGAAGTGGAGCGTCACTTCGCGGTCGGTGCGAATGTAGGCGATGTCACGGTGGCCGAGCGTCATAAGATGGCGTGCGGCAAGCTCGGATCCCTGCTTGTCGTCGATGCGCACGGCGGCGTTGAAGCCGCGCTCTTCCGGCAAACTCGAGTTGATGCCGATGATCGGCACGCTGACGGACTTGAGCTGCTCGATCTCGTTGGCGTCGATATCGAAGGAGATGACGATTACTGCGTCGACGTTGCGGCGCACCGGCAGCATGTCGAAGAATTCACGACGTTCCTCGATGCTCGACATCTGGTAGATGGAAATGTCGTATCCCTCGTCGTGGAAGATCTGGTTGAGGCCTTCGATGATGGATGAGCTGAACCACAGGTTGAGCCGTCCGGAAACCAGGACCGCGATGCGTAGCGCGCGACCGGTTTTCAGCGCGGCTGCGGAACGTGAAATGGAGAAGTTCAGCTCGTCCGCGGCTTTCATCACCTTGTCTCGGGTGGCTTTCGACACGAGATCCGGGCGTGTGAAGGAACGCGAAACCGTTGAAATGGATACGTGCGCAAGCTGCGCTACATCTTGAATACTGCTTTTCATGTTTTTCCTTGTGACTGCTTACGTTCTAACATACTGTATTGCGACATCTTTGCAATACATGCATTACAAACGTTTTCATTATAGCAGAAGAGGCTTAAAATGCTTGATATTGCAACGAGTTTTTATAATCAAAAACATGGCAACGTTGGTAAATTTGCGTCTCAAGACATGTAAAAATGACAACGTTTGACATTTCGTGTCATGCCGTTTATCATGACGAGTGTAAATACCGGAAAGGTGGAGAACAGAGCAGTGATCCGCTGATTCGGCCAACAATTGCAGGAATTCCGCACCGCGGTGCCGCGGTGATCGGAATGGAGAAGGAAAGAAAGCAGGCAGGCTATGATCAGCATGGCTGGCAAGGCGATACGGAAATGGTGGGCGCTGTTTGCGCTGCCAACGTTCGCCGCATTCATTATTGGATTCGTCGTTCCATTCATCATGGGCGTCTACCTGAGCTTTTGCAAGTTCACAACGGTTACCGACGCCGAGTTCGTAGGGCTTAAGAACTACACCCGCGCACTGCAGGACAAGGAATTCCTGCACGCGTTGGGCTTCTCCACATTGCTGACGATCGTCACCACGATCGTGATCAACGTGGTCGCGTTCTTCATCGCCTACATGCTCACCAAGGCGATCAAGGGATCGAACATTTTCCGTTCGGTGTTCTTCATGCCGAACCTGATCGGCGGCATCATTCTGGGCTACATCTGGATGCTGCTGCTCAACGGCATTCTCGCGCACTGGGCGCGCTCGCTGACCTATAGCGCGACGTACGGCTTCTGGGGTCTGGTCGTACTGGTGTGCTGGCAGCAGATCGGCTACATGATGATCATCTACATCGCCGGCATGCAGTCGCTGCCGACCGATGTGCTTGAAGCGGCTTCCGTGGATGGCGCGAACGGCACGCAGACCATGTTCAAGATCATCATTCCGTTGATGATGCCGTCGATTACCGTGTGCTCGTTCCTGTGCGTGACCAACGGATTCAAGCTGTATGACCAGAACCTCGCATTGACGAACGGCGCTCCGTCGAACATGTCTGAAGGCTTGGCGCTGAACATCACCCGTACCTTCTATGGCCGTGTCGGCTGGGAAGGCGTTGGACAGGCCAAGGCAGTGCTGTTCTTCGTGCTTGTCGCGATTGTTGCGCTGATTCAGAATAAGCTGACGACTTCCAAGGAGGTGGAAGCATGATTTCCGGAGAAAAGGTCAAGCATGGCGGATTGTGGACCGTACTGTTTTCCTTGGTGTCGCTGGCATGGGTCTTCCCGATCGTGCTGGTGATCATCAACTCCTTCAAGCAGAAGGCGTATATTTCGCGTGATGCGTTCTCCATCCCGACCGGCAAGGCGTTCGTTGGATTGGAAAACTATACCCGTGGCATTGAAACCACGAATTTCTTCGCCAGCTTCGGCTGGACCCTGCTGATCACGGTCGGCTCGGTGATTCTGATCTTGGTGTGCACTTCGATGTGCGCATGGTGGATCGTGCGTGTGAACAACTGGGCTGCGAAGCTGCTGTACACGCTGTTCCTGTTCAACATGATCGTGCCGTTCCAGATGGTGATGTTCACGCTTTCGAAGCTCGCCGATATGCTGAAGCTCAACACTCCGTGGGGCTTGTGCATTGTGTACTTGGGATTCGGCGCAGGCCTGGCCGTGTTCATCTTCACCGGTGTGGTCAAGGGCATTCCGCAGTCGTTGGAAGAGTCCGCAATGATTGACGGCGCTTCCGTGCCCCGCATTTTCTTCCAGATCGTGGTGCCGATCATGAAGCCGTCGATCGTGTCTGTTGCGATTCTGCAGGCAATGTGGATTTGGAACGACTACCTGCTGCCGTACCTGACGCTCGATTTGGGCAAGTACAAGACGATTTCCGTGGCTATTCAGTACCTTAAGGGCGGCTATGGTTCCGTCGATATGGGCGCTATGATGGCTTGCCTGGTGATGGCCATCATCCCGATTATTGTCTTCTACCTCATCTGCCAGAAGCACATCGTCAAGGGTGTAATGGCTGGTGCAGTCAAGGGATGATCGAAGATCATCCCTTGTGGGACAGTGCAGTGCGCTGTCCCATGCACCAGCCTGAGCGAGGCCGACAGGCCTCGCTCAGGTAGCATTGAGCCCGGCCGCAAGGCCGGGCTCTTTCATATCCGAATCAGAAAACTACTTCATATATTTGCGGAACACGTGCTCGAAAATCGGCACATGAATCATAATCATGGTGCCGTAGCCCAAAACGAGTAGCAGGAACAGGCCTTGCGGCATGTAAAACCAGCTGCCGACCAGCAGTGCGATATAGACCGCGTCGATGGCGGCCATGCCGAGCGTGTGCCCGATATTGCTCACGCCGAATACGAAGGCGTTGCCGAGCGTGCGCCAGAACGAGTTTTCGAAGCGTGACTGCAATGCCCATATCCATTCGAATCCGATGACCCATACGATGCTCAACGCGAATTTCGGAATCAGCAGCGGCGTGATCTGCAGCACGATCCATGAGTACACGCTGATCGCCCCTGCAATGCCGAAAATCAGCCAATAGCCGGTTGCCTTTACGAAGTTTGACCGGAATGCGGCGAAATAATTGCGGGTGACGGTGCCTTCGCCTGCGAGCGAGCGTCGTGCCGCATCGTGACCGGCGGTCAAGGCCGCGCCGATGGTGACGATCGGAATGCTGGTGACCAACATGAGGATGTTGATCCAAATCGCGTCGACGGCGTCGCTGAGGCCGCGCATAAAGCCGGAGTCGGGTGATAGGAACTTCATGCGTACCAGTCTACTCGGCGGTGCGGCAATCGTTTGCATGCGTACATCGAGTAGCGGTCTGCTGTTCCTTGCGTAGCTTTCTTAGTATCGTTGTCATTGAATGTGCATAAAAAAGTCCCGTCACATATAGACGGGTGTACATAAGACAGTATTGCGCTAAGATTGACGAAGCGGCACGAAACCGCATGGAGCTGATCATGCCAGAGCTGGCAAAGCAGTACGACGTGGCCGAACAGCTGAAAGCTGAAAACCAAATGGAATGGGTACGGCAGATGAACGCTTGCAAGGCACAGGCAGAGGAAGTTGTGAAAGCGGAATTGATTTATGATTGAGCGAGAAAGTCCGGGCAGAAAACTGTTCGGACTTTTCTCATATATTCCAAAGTTGCGGTAGAATTGTTCACAAGTTTTATGGTATAATTTGAACACGAAATTGAGCAATAAATCAGAAGTCATAAAGGAAAATTTAGATGAAACTGTTTTTATGTTCGCACTTTTCAAGCGTAGGAAGTTTGATAAAAGAAGAAATTGATAACAAGAAAGTCGCATTTATTCCAACAGCTTCGCTGCATGAAGGTTACACCGGTTATGTTGGTTCGGCTCGAAAACTATTCAAAAAACTGGGAGCATCTGTAACTGAAATTGATATCTCAACGGAGGCTTATTCAACGATACAGGCTGTTTTTGAAGATGCGGATGTGATATATTTTACCGGCGGAAATTCTTTCTTCCTTATGGACCAGCTACGTAAAACGGAAACGGACGAGCTGTTGAAGAAAGAATTGGCAAACGGAAAACTGATGATCGGTGAGTCGGCAGGCGCAATTATATGCGCTCCGACCATTCAATATATTGAACAAATGGATGAAAAGCCAGAGGATTACTCTCAAGAAGATAATGAGGGGCTGGATTTGATTGATTTCTATGTTCTTCCCCATTATCTCACGGCACCCTTTAAGAAAATTACCGAGAGAATCATGGCTGAGTTTTCGGATTTGAATATCTGTGCTATTAACAACCACCAGGCAATTATAGTCAATGATGAAGGTTCAAAGGTGATTTGTAAAGACTAATAAAACATTAAAATTGAATTCAAGTTTGTCGAACTGATAAAAACCCTTTAGGAACTAAAGGGCGCACTTCTATACTCTCTATCGAGAGTAGTGCGTCCTGCGGAGCTTCATTCCCGGTCAGCAGAAGAAAACTGCACGACCGAGAATGTTTCGTCACTTCGTTCCGTCAAGGTGGCTACACCCCCTTGCGCCGCTAAAGCGGCTATCCCCTGTGGACTTGCCGTCCGCAAACGGTTTTGACAAACCGTTTGCCGCCAGCAAGTTTGAAGATTAGACATAAACAAATCCTCCGTATGGTCTAAGCCATACGGAGGATTAACTGTTTTACGGACACCCGTCTATGGTGCGTGACGGGACTTTATGGAGTTATATGAGGACGCTTACTTTTCGCCGTTCATGATGTCGGAAAGCGACTTCACGCGCGGCAGGTCGAACACTTCGTCGGTGTGCACCACCTTGTGGTCGGGGCCTGCCAGTGGCACGCGCCAGTTGCAGTATTCGCTGGACGTGCCCGGCTGGTTCTGCGAACGGGTTTCGCCGACGCCGTCCACCAGCGCCGCCTGCAGAAGCACGGATGGCGAGCGGAGCAGCATCTTGTGCATCGCCTCGACGATCTCTTGAATATGGTCGTCGACGTCCGCGGCGATTTCCGGCGTGATCAGTTCGCTTTCGACCAGTCGGTCAAGCATGGCCTGACGTTCCGCGGTTGCGGACGCCTGGAATTCCTCGACCGGACCGGTGAGCAGGTTCAGTTCTTCGCGCAGCTTGACATGCTCGAACTGCAGGTAGCCTGCGGTCGGCGGCAGATCGTGCGTGGTGACGGATGCCAACGCATACTCGCGGTAATCGGCCGGATCGGCATACGGGTCGCCGGCGTTGGGGGAGTCGTCCACACGGGCGAACCATTCCACCGTGCAGCCGAGCAGACCGTGCTCGGCAAGCACGGTGCGCACGTAATCCGGCACGGTGCCGAGGTCTTCGCCGACCACTAGGCCGTTCACGCGGGAAGCCTCGATCGTGAGGATCGCGATCATCGCCTCATAGTCGTAGGTGACGTATGCGCCGCCGCGTGCGCCTTCGCCCTGCGGAATCCACCACAGGCGGAACAGGCCGAGCACATGGTCGATGCGCACCGCGCCCGCGTGCGAGAACATGTTGTGCACCATTTCGCGGTACACGCCATAACCGGTTTTGGCGAGATAGTTCGGATTGAACGGCGGCTGGCCCCAGTCCTGGCCCTGCTGGTTGTAGAAGTCCGGCGGGCAGCCAACGGTGACGCTGCCGACGGCGAAGCGTTCCGGATTCCACCACACGTCGGCGCCCAGCGAGTGCACGCCCACAGCCATGTCTTGCATGAGGCCCAATGCCATGCCGCTTTCGCGTGCGGCGTTCTGCGCGGCGGTCACCTGTTCGTCGGCGATCCACTGCAGCCAGCATTCGAATTCGACCATGTCGGCATGATCGCGCATGAGTTCGGCCACTTCCGGCGAATCACGGTTCGTCTCCGCGAACCATGTGCCCTCCCATGGGGCGCCCCACATCTGGAAGGCCACCGACCACGCGGCGAATGCGCGCAGATCCGGGCCGGCCGCCTCCTTGAACGCTTCGAATGCGGCCTGACGCTCGGCGGAACGCGGCACCTTGAACACGAGCTGCAGCGCCTGGCGCTTGTGCCACCACGCGGAGTTGATGTCGAGTTCGTCGGCATTGTCGTTGGCGGGAGCGACTTCGGCGTGCAAGCGCTCGACTTCGGCCAACGCGGCCTCGTCAAGCCCCGCATATTCCTCGATATCCTGCGGGCGAATGTAGGTGACGTTCATGAATCGGCGCGATTCCGGCAGGTACGGCGACGGTTCGAGCGGCTCGACCGGCGCGGTTGCGTGGATCGGGTTGATGAGCATGAAATCGGCATGCGACTTTTCGGCGGCGTCGGTGAGCAGCAGCTTCAGATCGCCGTAGTCGCCCACGCCCCACGATTCGGCGGAGCGGATGGAATACATTTGCGCCATCCAACCCCAACGCTGCTTTTCGGCAACCGCAGGCGGCAGCGGTACGCGTGCCGGGGCGCAGATCAGTCGCGCCTCGCCGTGCAGCGGGCCCGCGTTGACGCGCAGCGTGTGGTAGCCGGCGGGAATGTCGTCCGGCAGGGTGAGCGTGAGCGAGCCGTCGGTCTGCGGGGCCAAATACATGCACAGGTTGCCCTCATACCGCGTGCCGTCCTCAAGCAACAGGCGTAGCGTCACGTCGTGGCCCTTCGCGCGGATCGGCGTGGTCGCTTCCTTGCCGATGAACTTCACGATGGTCGGTTCCACAAGGGTGTCTGCGATGCGCTGCTTGGTGAGTTCGTACGATGCCGCGATCGCTTCATCGCTGGATGCGTCCACGCCGAGCGCCGCAAGTACGGAGACGAGCACTTCGTCGCGGATTTCCACGTAGGTGCCGAGCTGGTCGATATACGACGTTGAGATGCCGTTGAGTTTGGCGAGCTGAATAAGCGGTCGTGCGATGCGTTCCGCGCTTTCGGTTTGCTGGGTTGCCGTCATAGGTTCCTTCTTTCCGGGGCCGTTGCTGGCCGATGATGCTGCATTGCCACGCGATTGGCGCGCTTCGGTGCGTATGCCAACCGTTCTGCTATGTACTGTAGCATATGATGACATCGTTTTCAATAGGCGTGTTATTGGGTTTAAACGTTGAAGTATTGCGATTTCTTAACTACTTTATGGACGTTAGATAGTGAAAATGCTTTTTCTGTTTGCCTATCGTTTGCAAGGTGTTTGAAAGTGGATATGACTGCTGTCCTACCGTCGTTGCCACCGCTGTTTCCGAAGTGCGATGGCGTTGCCGCCATGGTAATGACGGCATGTTTCGTTGAAGCTGGCGACGGCACTGCTCGGAATGGGTCATGCGGTCGCCTTCAGAATTGCAAAGCTTTGCGTACCGAGGGTCAAAGTGTTGAAATCGACCTTGGTCTCGCCGATTTCGAAAATCTTTCGATAGTGACCATTCGGTAATTGCAAACGTTCGCTGTTTGTGCTCGGATTGACCGCCACGATCACTCGTTCCAGATCGGTCGAACGCTCGAATGCGAACAGCCTTCTGCGTGAGATCGGATGGAAGGATGCCCTCGATTGAAGGGGGTCGCAATTCCCCCTCAGATGCAGCATGCGGCGCACCGTATACCACAGTGAGGCTTTGTTGGATTGGGAGTCGGCGACGTTGGGCGCGTCAGGGGAGGGGTCGACCGGAAGATAGTTCCCGCCGGTGATGGCCGGCGTCGCATAACTCGCGTTGAGCGAGGCGAGGCTCTGCCATTGCATCGGCGTGCGCGAGCCGGTGCGTACGTAGCCGCCCTCCTTGGTGGGCAGGTCGCGGTACCTCATGCCGATCTCGTCTCCGTAATATATGAAAGGCACGCCCGGCATAGCGAACAGCGTGCAGTATGCCAGGACGATCTCACGCTCGGAAAGGCGTGGTGCCACGCGCGCGGTGTCGTGGTTGCAGGTGATGAAATTGAAGGTGCCTCCGAGGTGTTCCGCCTCGCGCAGCTGCGGTTCGTACTGCTCGAGAAAATCACTGATCGGCGTGCCCGAATCCACGTTGAAATAGCTTTTGTCGCCATCCCTGCTCAACGGATTATCGACGTTGCGCAACAGCATGTTGTAGCCGTTCGGAATGCCGTCCCAGCGCCAATCCAAATAGAAATCCATATCGAAACCGGCTTCCAGCGATTCGTTCGGGCGTCCCCATTCCGACACGAACGCGGCTTCTGGAAATTCCGGACGAATCTTGGAAAACATGTACTGCCAAGTGCGAATCGTGAACGGTTTGCCGGCGTCGTCCTGCTTGACGAGACTGTCTGCCATGTCAACGCGGAAGCCGTCCGCGCCAAGCGAAAGCCAGAATCTCATCACGTCTACCATCGCATCGCAGGTGGCGATCGCCTCCGGGCCGAACGCGGGCTTCTGCCATGCGCGCTGGGGATGTGCGAAACCGTAGTTGAGTGCCGGCTGGCATTTGAAGAAGTTCAGAATGTAGGTGCCGTTGCGTGGCGTTTCCCCACCGATGAACGGCAGACCGTCACCGCCGGAAATCCAGGAATCCGTCCAAATGTAACGGTCGGAATACTCGTTGTGATCCACCTCGGCGCTGTGGCGGAACCATTCGTGTTCCTCGCTGGTGTGGCCGGGCACGAGGTCGAGGATTACATGCATGCCGCGCTCGTGGGCGGCTGCGAACAGGGCCGCCAGATCGTCGTTGGTGCCGTAGCGGGGGGCGACCTTCTTGTAGTCGCGCACGTCGTAGCCCGCGTCTTTGAAGGGCGAATCGAAGCACGGGTTCAGCCAGATCGCGTTGCAGCCAAGGTCGGTAATGTAGCCGAGTTTTGCGGTGATGCCGGGAATGTCTCCGATGCCGTCGCCATTGGAGTCGGCGAAGGATTGCGGATAGATCTCGTAGAAGATCGCGTTGGAGAGCCATTGTGGACAGGGGTGTGTCGAAGGGGAAATCATGTCGGTGTGTCTCCTTGGAATAAACGTGTTTTCCGGCAACTGCTGAAACAATCTTAACGTCAGATTGCAAACGTTGGCAAAACTGTGCTACACTTGCAATCACTGATGCACATCCGGTAGCTCCAAAGACGGACAACACCCGCTTGAAAGACGATGGTGCGAACGTATGCGGAGTTTGATCAGACGTTCGGTACCGGTTGCGCTGAAGATACACAAGGTTATGTGAGGAAAGGAAAGGTCAATGAAGATCGATTGGAAGAAGGCAATCGGACTTACCGCAGCTGTTGCAATGCTGGTCCCGCTCGCTGCATGCGGCGGCTCCTCCGACGGCGATGGCAAGAGCGGTGCCTCCGGCACCGAGGACATCACCCTGAGCGTGTGGGCTCCGCAGGAAGACCAGGCCAAGGATACCAATTGGCTGGGCCAGGTCGAAGAGAACTTCGCTAAGGATCACCCAGAGTACAACATCACTTGGAAGAACGACGTCGTCTCCGAAGGTGACGCTTCCAAGCAGGTCAGCACCGATCCGTCCGCCGCGGCCGATGTCTATATGTTCGCTTCCGATCAGTTGGGCGTTCTGATGGACGCCAAGGCCATTGGCCAGCTGGGTACCGACGCCGAGAAGCAGGTGAAGGAACAGAACGGCGACCTCGAAGTCGATTCCGTCACTGGTACCGATGGCAAGCTCTACGGTGTGCCGTACACCGACAACACGTGGTTCATGTACTACAACAAGTCCAAGATCACCGAGGATGAGGCCAAGGACTTCGACACCATCCTTTCCAAGGCCAAGGTCACCTTCCCCCTGCAAAATTCCTGGTACATCAACGGCTTCTATGATGGTCTGAGCCTGTTTGGCGAGAAGGGCAATGACGCCGATGCAGGCATGGTCTTCCCGAAGGACGGCGCCGATATTACTTCTTATCTGGTCGATGTGGTCGCCAATCCGAACTTCTCCAACGACGACGGCGCTTCCGGCCTTGCCGCCATTAAGGATGGCTCCGCCGACGTGCTGTTCTCCGGCACCTGGTCCGCAGCTGACGTGAAGGAAGCCCTGGGCGACAACTACGCCGCTACTCAGCTGCCGACCTTCACCGTGAACGGCGAGAAGAAGCAGATGAAGTCCTTCGCAGCGACCAAGGCTGTCGCTTACAACCCGAACGCCAAGAACACCAAGGCCGCCGCTCAGTTCGCAGCCTACCTCGGCAACACCGACTCCCAGAAGCTGCACTACGAGATGCGTCAGATCCCGCCGAGCGACACCTCCCTGTCCGACCTGACCACCGACGACATCGCTGCCAAGGCTCAGGCTGACACCATGGCCAACACCGCAATCCTGCAGTCCGGCCTGGCTGGCATGAACGACTGGTGGACCCCGGCCGAGACCTTCGGCAAGGCCCTGGTCAACAAGGAAATCACCAAGGACAACGCTGCTGCCAAGTATCAGGACTGGATTGACCAGACCAAGGGCACCATCGCTGAGTGAAATCCTGAAACCCAATACCAATAACTGAAAAGCGTCGGGTGGCTGGTTTGCCGAATCCCGCCAGCCACCCGGCGCATATGAGCAACGCTTCGAGTCATGGTGTTTCTCCCTTTCGGCGCAATGGCTCACTCCTCCTCCGAGCTTTGCATTCCCGGGCAAGGTTTTTCAAATTCTCCTTCCCCTTGTCCGGAAGCAAAGCTTTTTTATGTTCAAAATCTAGAGAGGCGGTCGAAATGACAGCAACGACTCTTTCCCCTCGGGAAATGAAGCGCCGCCGGAAGCAGGGCGCTGACTATGTTCCCCCGTCGCCGTACACGGTCAAGGCTGCGCTGACCCACGGTGATGTGTTCACCAAGCTTTCCGCGGTCGTATTCGGTCTTGGAAACATCGTGCGCAAGCAGTACGTCAAGGGCATTGCCATGCTGGCCCTTGAAGTCGCGTTCTTCGTATTTATGGCTACCAATGGCGTTGGTTATCTGTCTAAGCTGCCAAGCTTGGGCGAAAACAAGGGCGGCAAGAAACTGGTTGACGGCTTCTGGCAGTATGTCGAGCCGGATCGTTCCGTGGTCATCCTGCTCTACGGCGTGGCGTCCCTCGTGATCTGCGTGGCCTTCGTCGGCCTGTGGGTCATGTCGGTGCGTTCCGCATACAAGTCCCAGGTGCTGCTTGAAGAGAACGGCAAGGCTCCGAGCTTCATGGATGATGTGCACGAACTGCTCGACGCCAAGGCTCATGTCCTGCTGATGTTCCTGCCTACGCTGGGCATCGCAGTGTTCACTGTGCTTCCGTTGATTTTCATGATCTCCATGGCGTTCACCAGCTACGACCACAAGCACCTCGTGCTGTTCCACTGGGTCGGCTTTGAAAACTTCGCCAAGGTCTTCTCCAACAGCGGCGGCACTGTTAACGCAGCACTGTTCGGACGCGTGCTGGTGTGGACCTTGGTCTGGGCCTTCTTCGCCACCTTCCTGAACTTCTTCTTCGGCATGTTCGTGGCCATGATCATCAACCGTAAGACCACCCACTTCAAGGGTTTTTGGCGTGCCTGCTTCTCCATGTCCATCGCAGTTCCGCAGTTCGTATCCCTGCTGGTCATGCACACTATGCTCCAGCCGCAGGGTGCGGTGAACCGCATGCTGCAGACGTGGGGTTGGATTGACGGCCCGCTGCCGTTCTTCACCAACGCCACCTGGGCCCGCGTCACCGTCATCATCATCAACCTGTGAGTTGGTATTCCGTACACCATCATGCAGATCACCGGTATTCTGCAGAACATTCCTGCCGATCAGTACGAAGCGGCGAAGATCGATGGCGCAAACTGGTGGCAGATCTTCACCAAGATCACCATGCCGTACATCATCTTCGTGCTCACACCGTACCTGATCACCACCTTCACCGGCAATGTGAACAACTTCAACGTCATCTACCTGCTGTCCAGCGGAGATCCTACCCCACTGGGCGATTCCGCAGGCTCCACCGATCTGCTCATCACCTGGCTGTACAAGCTCACCGTGGATAAGCAGGACTACAACCTTGGCGCTGTGATAGGCATCATGACCTTCATTGTGTTGGCCGTGGTCTCGCTGATCACCTACCGCAATTCCGGCTCCTATAAGAATGAGGAGGCATTCCGATGAGCAACAAGCATTCCTCAACCAAAGTGGAAAGCCATGGCTTCCTGCATGACCAGAAGATCCGCCGCATCACCGGCGACATCTTCGCCCACCTGTTCCTCGCCATCCTGGCCGTGATCTGGCTCGTGCCGATCGTGTGGGTGTTCGCGGAGTCCTTTAACAAGAACACCGCCCCGTACACCAGCTCCTTCTTCCCGAAGGAATGGACGCTGGACAACTACAAGGTGCTGTTCACTGACCGCAACGTACTGGACTTCCCGAAGATGTTCATGACCACGTTCATCATCGCCTGCTTCACCTGCGTGATCTCCGTGATCTTCGTGCTGTCGGTGGCGTACTGCATGAGCCGTATGCGCTTCCGCGTGCGTAAGACTTTCATGAACGTCGTGCTGATTCTCGGCATGTTCCCGGGCATCATGGCCGTCACCGCCATCTACTTCATTCTGAAGGCCTTGGGCCTGTCAAGCGGCGCTATGACCACCGTGGCGCTGATTCTTGTGTACTCCGCAGGTTCCGGTGCTGGATTCTACGTGATGAAGGGCTACATGGACACCATCCCAACCTCGTTGGATGAGGCCGCCCTGCTTGACGGCTGCACCCGTTTCCAGGTGTTCTACAAGATCATCATCCCGATCTGCAAGCCCATGATCGTCTATCAGGCCATCATCGGCTTCCTGACCCCGTGGCTCGACTTCGTCATGGCCAAGGTGATCTGCCGCACGCAGTCCAACTACACCGTGGCATTGGGCCTGTGGCTCATGCTGCAGAAGGAATACATCCAGAACTGGTACGCCCGCTTCGCCGCGGCCGCGGTCGTGATCTCCATCCCGATCGCCATCCTGTTCATCGTGATGCAGCGTTTCTATCAGGAGTCCATGTCAGGTTCTGTCAAGGGCTGATAACAGTTAGAAAAAGGGGAAGCAATGACGCTCGTAAACAGCCTCGAAAACAATTTCGAACAGCCGAATACGAGAGTCGCCGAACCGTTCCCGCTTTGTCTGGAACGGCCGCTGGGTGCCGTGGTTTCGCAATCCGGCACCCAGTTTGCCATTTGGGCCCCAACGGCCGAGAAAATAACGTTGAGGTTGTTCTCGCGCGGTTCCAAGGGGGAAGACGGCGACGCTTTAATTGGGCAGTTTTTGATGCGTCCCGAGGCCGATGGCTCTTGGACTTACGATTTTGCCGATAATAAACACGGCTTATATTACGATTTTTTGATTGAACGCGATTGCGGTTCCGTCGATCGCGTTGCCGATCCATGGGCGCACGCGGCTGGCGTGAACGGCCGTCGAAGCATGGTCGTCGACTTGCCTCGCACCGATCCCGAAGGTTGGGATGCCGATCGCATGCCGGAAGTGCCGATTGCGCAAACGGTTGTTTGGGAAACGCATGTCGGCGATTTCAGCAACGATCCCGCGGGAGGATTCCCCGAATCCCATCGTGGAAAATATCTTGCGTTCACCGACCTGGGAACGACGTTGGACGGTCATCCTGATTTTCCGACGGGATTGTCGTATCTCAAAAAGCTTGGCATTACCGCGGTGCAGCTGATGCCGATCTACGATTTCGGTTCCGTCGACGAAACGATCTGCAGCCGATACAACTGGGGTTACGATCCCGTCAATTACAACGTTCCTGAAGGATCGTACTCCACGAATCCGTATGACGGGTCCGTGCGCATCCGCGAGGTCAAGCAGATGGTGCAGGCGTTGCATAATGCCGGCATCAAAGTGATTATGGACGTGGTCTACAATCACATGTTCTCGCCCGACAACTGGTTCGAGCGCATCGTGCCCGAATACTTCCTGCGCCGCAAGCCGAACGGGGCGTTGTCGAACGGCTCCGGATGCGGATGCGATATGGCCACGGAACGTGCGATGTTCCGCCGTTTTGTGGTGGAATCCGTGGCGTATTGGGCGAGGGAATACCATCTTGACGGCTTCCGATTCGACCTGATGGGCCTGATCGACGTCGAGACCATGAACGCCGTGCGCGCCGCTTTGGACGAAATCCCCGACCGTGGGCCGAGCATTCTTATGTATGGCGAACCGTGGTCGGCCGGCGCTACCGCGGCTTTGCCGGGCACCGTGCTTGCCGACAAGGCCGGATTGCCGCAGCTTGATAATCGCATCGGGCATTTTTGCGACACCACGCGAGACGCCATCAAGGGGCATGTGTTCTTCTCGGACCGTCCCGGATACGTTAACGGGGGTATGCATGAGAATGCGGCCTCCGTGCGCGACGCGGTGAACGCCTGGCGTGCCAGCAAACAGCCGGAAGGTGTTGCGGGTCAAGTGATCCAGTATGTTTCCGCGCATGACGATCTGACCTTGTGGGACAAGCTTTGCGCAAGTCTTGCCGCGAAATCGCTGGGCAGCGCCGTTAGTGAAGGCGACAACGAGAATTCCGTGGACGTGCCGAAGGCGTTGTATGACGCCGATCTTTCGGAAGCTGGGCTCGCCTCGGCCGGTTCCGCGATTGCCGGGGCCATGGCCACGGTAATGGATGCGAATCGTATGGCGGCGGGCATTGTGCTCACTTCCGCGGGCATTCCGTTCATGCTGTCTGGCGAGGAGTTCGCGCGTACGAAATACGGCAATTCCGATTCGTACGATTCGACGCGCGAGCTGAATTGGCTTGATTGGACTCGTGCCTGGCGCATGCGCGATCTGGTGGAGTATTACACGAAACTGATCGCCTTGCGTAAGAGCTCGGCGGAATGGTTTGACGGCGATCGTGTGATCGTCAGCGTGGAAGGCGACGAACTGGTGTTCCGGGTCGGCGACTACTTGGTGGCGGTGAATCCGGGACGTCATATTGGCGCGATTGACGTTGCCTCGACTGCGGTTGCGCCGGTTTCGGAGTCGTCTCGCGTGTGGTGCGGCATGGGTTCGTCCACAAACGCATCCGCGGCGTGCATCAGTGCGGGAGATGGCGATTATTTGATCGTGCCACCGCATACGTTTGCAATCTGGCGGTTGCGGTAACCTCGTGCATAACGCATGTAACGCATTGGTTTGCAAGGGCAGCGGCTGCAAAGTGGCAATCGCCGCCGCCGGTAAAGCGGCGACGATGCCGATGAAAGGACCTGCTATGGAAAACGTGACGCATACCCCTAAATACGAGGTTGTGTTCTTCGATCTGTATGGAACGCTTATTGACATACGTACCGACGAACAGTGCGACGCGGCCTGGCAGGCCTTGTATGACACCGCTTGCGAGCTTGGAGCGCAATACGATTCGGTTGAGGCACTGCGTGAACGTTTCGAAAAACTTGAGGCGCGCGAAATGCTGCATCAGTCGAATCATGCCATCGTTCGTAATGGGTGGGACGAGTTCGACGTGCTGCCGGTGTACCGCTCGCTGCTCATGAATCGCAACGACGAGGCGGAACGGTTGCTGGCGTTGCCGCAGGCCGCTCAAAAGGCCGCGTGGGCGTTCCGTCAGGGTAGCACCAGCATGATCCGCCTGTATCCGGGTGCGCTGGAAATGATCGAAAAACTGCAGGAAGCCGGCATTGTCGTGGCGCTGCTCAGCAACGCGCAATCCTGCTATACCCGTGCCGAGTTGGAAATGACGGGACTTGCCAGCGTGCTTGACGACGTGATCATCTCCAGCGAGGAAAAGATTCGCAAGCCCGCGCGCGATTTGTATATGCTGGCGCTCGACCGTGAATTCGTTACCGCCAAGCATGCGCTGATGGTGGGCAATGACGAGAAGAACGATATTGTCGGTGCGCGTTCGGCGGGCATCGACGGCGTGTATTTCCGCACGGAGATTTCGCCGGCCGACGATCCGGATGCGTCGAGGTATGCGGTGCGTTCGTTTAAGGGTGCCGATTATGAAGGATTGCTGGATTACGTGCTGAACGCCTGATCTTTCGCATTGCGTGCGTACTGCTCGTGTATTGCGGGGCGTGCGTTGCGTTGCGCGTATTGCGCGGCGTGCGCCACGTTTACGGGGGTCACCTTTCGTAAAGCGTGTAAGGTATGTTGCATACATTTGCAGCATACGTTCGCAGGATTTTTGCAACAATGGCAAGATGATGCGAGTAAAGCTACGTGAAAGCACGAAAGACATAGTGTGAAACAATCGCGTGAAACATGTCGCACAGGGGTTACGTGAAAAACATATTGCGCGGAATGCTGTGCAAGCGCGTGAGACGCGAAGCTCCGCATATGGCAGCGATGCCGCAACGCGATACCGCGGCGTAATGTCGTGACGTGGCACAGTGTGCGCAGACGATTACGTGCGCGCATGATTGCTTGCGCGATGGAATCGAGGAAAACTCGAGGAGGACTTATGGAAGGCTACACCGAAAACGGCGCCGGAACCGACGTCACCGACCAGATCGGCTTTGCGGGCATGCGCCGCAAGAAAAAGCAGCGCCGCGGATTGAGCGTATTCCAGCTCAAGGTAATCGGCGCGGTGGCGCTGGTGCTTTCCGCCGGCAGTACCACGCTGGTGCCACTGATTTTCGGATCCGACACGAGCAACATGACGTCGCTTACGGCCATGGTGCTATGCGAAGTGGTGTCGTGGTTCGCCGCGCCGATCTACGCGTGGCTGCTGGTGCAAGGCTTCCAGCAGACGCGCAATCGCGTGGCATACGGCGTGCAGCTGCTGTTGCTGGCACTAATCGCCGAAGTGCCGTACGATCTCGCCACTTCGGGCAAGCCGTTCGATTTCGGCTCGCAGAATCCGGTGTTCGGCCTGTTCATCGCCTTCGCCATGCTCGCAGCAATGAAATGGGTGGCGCAGCGCTACCAAGGTGCCATGCTCGTGATCTCCGACATTGTGCTGGTAGTGGTTGCCGTATTGTGGGATCTGCTGTTGCGTGTCGGACTGCGCCAGCATCTGATGAGCCTGGGTGCGGTGACGCTTGGTTTCGTGCTGATTTTCTGGCTGATGCGCTCGCGTGAAAACACCATGATGTTCACGGCCGGTCTGTTCGGTGCGGTGATGATGATTGCGCCTGGCGTCGGTGTTGCATTCGTGCACTACTACAATGGCAAACTCGGATACAAACATTCATGGACTAAGTGGATGTTCTATGCCTTCTATCCGGTAATTTTGCTGATTTGCGCGGCTGTCGCATGAAATTTGATCATATTGCGAGAGTTTTGACAACGTTCGCACTATAATGAAAACAGATTGAGAGAGCGTCGTCGCTCCAAATACCACCCGTTCCACTGTTGGCAGGGGTGCGATGATGCTGTGAGCTGCAAAGGGGCTGACATGGACAAGGCTGGCATTCGTGAGGTGGCCAAGGCCGCAGGAGTGTCGATTTCGACGGTTTCGCGCGCGTTCACGCGTCCGGAGCTCGTTTCCGAGCGTACCAGGCGCAAGGTGCTCGACACCGCGGACCGGTTGGATTTTAATATCTCCCGTTCCGCGACGGCACTGAAGTCAGGGCAAACGTACCGTGTCGCCATGCTGATGAATGAGGAAATCACCAGCTGGTTCAATATGGAAGTATTCGCTGGAATCAATTCCGTCATGCATGATGCCGGATACGACATCTCTCTGTTCCAGCATGTCGATACCGGTGAGAACAGGCGTGACTTCTTTACGAATCTTCCGGTGCGACGCAACGTCGACGCCGTGTTCGTAACGTCGTTCGGCGTCGAACCGGAGGAAATCCAGCAGCTGCAGCGTATTCATGTGCCGATCATCGGCATCAACACGCCATCGCAGGAAGGCTTCGACGCAACGATCTCCATCGACGATGAAGACGGCATGTTCTCGTCCGCGCAGCATCTAATCAATCTTGGGCACAAAAACATTGTGTACGTGTGCTCCGATGCAGTCGATTCGATCAATTCGTCGATCGACGCGCGCGGGCAGGGCTTCATTCGCGCATGCAAGACCATGGAGGGCACGCACGATTTCAAGTGGCGCGTGCTTTCCGTGCCGCGCGGCAAAACGTTCGCCGATTCGGCGTTGACCGCGCTGCTTGCGTTGGATGAGTTCCCCGACGGCATTTGCTGCCAGACCGATATGATGGCGATTCCGCTCGTGTTGCGCCTTGACCGGTATGGGCATCGCACGCCGCGCGACTATTCGATCATCGGCTTCGACGATTCCGCATATGCCGACACCGTGAACCTGACGACCATGCGTCAGGATCCGTTCGCCATGGGTCGTGCCGCAGCGCGGAAGGCCGTGAAGCTGATTGCGGGGGAGACTCTCGAAAATCCGTATGAGGTGGTGCGTGCCCAGCTTGTGCTCCGCGGCACCGACTCCGTCTACGGCGGAGATCGCTGATTTTTCTGCCACTCTTCTTCATGCCTCCGTACTTGCCGTTTTGATTCACGCCGACAATACGGGGGTATTTTGCATATGCTGCCAGCTGCCGCCGTCTGCGCAACGCTGCTGGTGGTGTCTGCACAAGTTCCGTTGCGTGTCTTGGGCGTCGTAGACGACGGTGACTCGCTTTTTGCCGACCGCGTCGAGGTGCGATCCGGAGTGGATTTTCCGGTTTCGCTCGGGTACTTGCCGTCTTCGTAGGATGCGGGGCTTGCAACCATCATCATAGTTCATTTCGCAACCTTGGTTGTCACGGCTCGATCCCTTACGCGCCCTTGTCTCATATGTAGCTGTTGGAGAGTGTGCGAGCCCTGAAAATTTATCCCTGTGGTCGGAGGTTTTGCCGCCTGTTGCGAGGTTATGAGATTTCCATGGTTGATTTGTGATTGTTGATTGTAACGAGTGTGGATGGGCGGCGGGGGCGGGGAAATTGGGGTGTGGTACACGGGTGTACTAGGGGGTATTTTCATGAAAATTTCTGCAATGAATGAAACGGTTTGCAATCATTTGTTTCGCGACACGCCGTGGAGGGTATCGGTTAGATTAACAAAGACTGATCGCAGGGGTAACCTCGGCGTTTTTGCGAACGATTTCAAACTCCAGTTGGCAGAACGGATTAGACGCTTCGGTACTGGAAAACAAAGGTTTTACCACCTTTATATCGGGGGGGGGGGGTGGTATTTTTGTTTCAGTGATTTTCATGAATGCAAAGGTTATCATTTTGAGCCGTACCCACAAGGTGCGGGAGAAAGAAAAAGGTTGAGTGGCGTAGTTGCCACTCCTGTAGATGGCATATTGCAAAGGATGTCGTGTTAGAGTCGGAATGTCTGAGGGGGGTCTGATTCGTGCAGTTAGGGGACATGATGAAGAGATTGCTCAGAGGCGGAGCGAGGAGCTCGGCGCCACAGCATTACTCGGGAGCGCGAGTGGTATCTGCCCGCGCCTTCTCTCATGCCCGCTCCCTGACCGCCGCCGCAGTCGCAGTTGCCATGATGGCCTCCGTAGCCGTCACCGCCTTCATCCCCACCTACAGCGCCAATGCCGAAGGTGCGGCAGGAGACAATGGCGGTATCTGCACCCCGCAATCCATAACCTTGGGCACTGATACGGGTCACAGTACGGAAGATACCGGCGTCGCCACATATGTGGGCGGCGACATGTACGTTGGCAAGAAGACCGGCGGAAACATGCTAGATGTTAACGGTCCAAGCGGGTCGTATGCTGTGGAAGCCGAAGGCCTAACCGCGGTCAAAGGAAAGCTTTTGATGCACCCGCTTAAAGGTGCGTGGGCCACGTATTTCACCGATGCGGACGGTGCTAAGAACGGCTATGTAAAGGATTACCGGGGTTTCCGCTTCGGTGTCGTGGGCTTTGGCGGTCAGTATCGTCCTAAAGATGGTTCTGTTGTGCTGGACGTTAAAGGTGACAGCAACGATTCGAGCATTGGCTGGGTTAAGGGCACTCAAGCTTGGGGAAATGCTGGCTGGGTTGGCAAGAACAAGAACACTGAGCCGTCCTACTCCGCAAATATCGCGGGCGATAGCACCACGGTATATGGTGGTTCTTCGAATCAGATTTTGGGAAATGGATCAAAGAACACCGACACCAATCGGTACGACTCCAGGAACTCCGTCTATGTGCCAGGCGGCATGGAGGGTACTGTCAGCTGGAAACAGACTGATGAGACGATCGGCTCGACTAATGAAAAGTTCTCGGACTTTGACACATATATCAAGAAGTTGTCAAACGACTTGTCTTCCCTGAAGGGGTTCGGAAGCGTATATGTTACCACTGCGACATATTCTTCGGACAGCTATAACAATTTGAAGCGTACGAAATATGACGTCAATGAGTACGACAACGGTAGCTATACTTTTACGATTAACAACGTCAATGAGAAGGTAATTAAGTTTCAGGGTGACGGGAAAGCCTCTATGCAGGTGTTCAACCTTCCCGCAAGCTTTCTCAATGATTCTTCGAGCTATACGGGTGTCAGTTTCGACTTTTCCGGTATTCCCGATAGCGCTTCCGTGGTCATTAATGTGACCGGAAAGAACGTGGATTTCCATAACGGTTGGCGTTTCTGGTGGACTGATGAAAGCGGTACCAAGCGTGAGCTTGGTGGTTCTTATGCGGACTCGGAGTATGCTAAGCGTGCGCAGCAGATCATGTGGAATTTTGCTGACGCTACAAATGTGGTTATCCATGGTGGCCAAGGTAGTGGCACTACGACGCGTAGGGACGCAAACTCCAATCTGGAAAAAGCTGATGGCGTATGGGATAAGTCGTTTGCCATGGAGACTAAGGATGATCCTGCCGCTGGCATGCTCGGCAGCATCCTCGTGCCGAATGGCAGCTTCGAATCTCACGTGAGCACCAACGGTCGTGTATGGGTTGGCGGGGATTTCTCCATGTACAATCCGGATGCGGTTGGCAATACTAATAACGGTACTTTCTACAAGTTCCTCAACTACGAGCGCAGCTACTCGGCTTCCGCGCTTGATATGGATCAGGAACGCCACAACCTGCCGTGGAACGGCTCGTACTCTACCCAGTGCGCGGTCATTCAGATCAACAAGGTAGACAACAACGACAATGCCTTGGCTGGCACCACGTGGGGTGTGTACAAGACTTACGCAGATGCCGCGAACGGTGGCGAGGCGATTACGACGGTTACTGACGGTAATGCGCTGTCTGACAAAGACGGTGTTGATAACGGCACCATTCAGGTCGGCAATCTCAAGACCAACAGCAACTACTACCTGAAGGAACTTGGAGCGCCAAAAGGCTATCAGATTTCCAGCAAGGTGTACCGCATCACTGCGGGCGACCAAGGCTCTCTCGTACAAGATGTTTACGAGAGCGCAGACGGAACCAATTGGACTCCGGTTTCTGACAACAAGATTGTGAACTATCCGCAGTCCGCGTCGATTTCCTGGACGAAGAATGGTGAAGATGATAAACCGTTGGCAGATTCCAGTTGGGAAATCACTGCTAACGATGGCAGAACTTACATCGTTGAAGACAATATGGTGCAGGTTTCCAGCGTCACCATTCTGAAGGATGGCGTTGATGCTGGTGATTCGCTGAGTATTACTCAGAATAGTTCGGCTACTTTGACCGCGCAGGTGCAGCCTGCGAATGCGGCACAGGATGTGAAGTGGGAGTCAAGCAATTCCGCTGTCGCAACCGTTAGCGATGGAACGGTGACCGGCATTGCCCCAGGTACTGCTGTGATTACGGTCAAGCCTGTTGGCGACGATTCAATCAGCGATTCCATAACGGTCACCGTCACTGCGGTTCAGGTGACATCTCTGACGGTGAAAACCGGTAATATGGATGTGGCGAACAATGCATCGTTCAGCTTGTCAAAGGGAAACTATCAGCGGTTCACTGCCACTGTTGATCCCGCTAATACGGCGGTTTCATGGACGTCGAGCGCTGAGAGCGTTGCGACGGTGGACAGCGACGGCAAAGTTACCGCCGTTGCTTCAGGTACGGCGACGATTACCGCAAAAGCAGGAAGCCTTTCCGTTTCGTTCACTGTTACCGTGCCTAAGGATACGCATTATACGGTCATTTACTTTAATAATCCTGGCAAATGGAGCACCCCATACCTGTGGTACAGCCTTGACGGCACGGATGGCTCTTGGCGCGAGGCGGCAATGACCAGGGACTATAGCAGTAATAATTGCGGCGACTGGAGCTATGTCAAAATTCAGAATGATGACCGGAAGCAGATCACTTTCAAGTTCAAGAGCGGTTCTGATAACGGAACTGCGTCTTGGGATGGGCCGAGTGGTGGTGGAAACTATGTCGCGGACTACAGTGCGGTGATTACCGTACAGAAGTCGAGCGGCCTGAATACCTCCGCGAATGTGTATGTCACAGCTCCGAGTGGTTGCGCGGCAAACGTTTCTGCAAAGAACGTTGAAGCCAAGGTGTCTGCCGCTGTGTATTACGAGCAGGGCGCTGCTGACGTAGTGCTCGCAAACGAGACTGTTGCACGTACGACTGCCTGCACGAAGTCTGAGCCGAACGGCGACCAGCTTGGCGTAATGTGCGATATCAACGCTGACGCGGGCAAGTTCGAGGTCAAGGATCTGGCGGACGGCACGTACAAGCTGAAAGAGCATGAAGCGCCAACCGGATACACCAAGACAGACGTTTGGTACACATTCGTAATTAGCGACGGTCAAGTCACAACCGTGACGAGGCATGAGAACGCGGATGATGCTACGGGCACAACTGTTGGCGCCATTGAGATTGTGTTCACGGATACTCGCACCAAGGTGACGTGGAATAAGATCGATGGCACCGACAAGGCGAAAATTGCAGGATCGTCTTGGACGATTGCTTCCGGCAAGGTAAGCGATGGTTCGTTCACGGCGAATGGCGGAACGCCGATCACAGTGACCGATTGCACATCATCATGCGTTGCCAATGGCATGGGTGATGAAAACGCCGATCCAGGTGCGTTCACTGTTTCCGGTCTGCCGGTCAACACGAACGGCGAGATCTACCAGCTTCAGGAAGCCCGCAACCCGACTGCCCACGCAGGCACACCTACGTACTACTTCCGGTTGACTGATTCGAACGGAGACGTCACCTTGTACAAGGACCCTGCCCTTACCGTCGCGGCCAGCAATATCATCGAGAACCCTCGTGTGCTCGGTGAAGTGAGCTGGTCAAAGGTCAGCTCGGAAAATGATTCCTTGCTGCTTGCCGGATCGGAATGGAAAGTCACCCAGACCAGCGAGTTCAAGTACGGAAACGATGGCGTAAACGGCACGTTTGAAAAGCTCGCCACTTCTAAAGAGTACTTCGTGACTGACTGCATGGATGCGTGCTCGAGCGAAGGCTTTGCGGACGAAGATTCCAGTGCCGGTAAGTTCAAACTGACGGGTTTGCCTTGGGGTGAATACACGTTGGAAGAGAACAAGGCTCCCGACGGGTACAACCTCGGCGGTGTTGTCTACAAGTTCACCATCGGTCCAAGTTCGTATAACGGCTCCGCATGGAGCGTTGCGCTCACTGTCGACGGCGCAACCGGTCCCGCTGACAACAAGATTGAGAATCAGCCGGGGGTGGTGTTGCCGGGGACGGGCGGCGACGGAAATATGAAGACTTTGGCTACGGGATTGCTTGTGGCCATGGCATCCGTTGCGACGGCCGGACTGGCCCTGAAAGTCAGGAGGCGTCGGCAATGAACACGTCTAGAAGAGGAGGGGATGGTCCGTAAAACAAACGACCACTGCCTTCTGGGCAATAACTCAATAACTGAAAAATAATTGAAAACGTTGGAAAACAACGAAGATTTCAACAAGTTTATGGAAAAAGGAAAGAAAGGGAGAACAATGAATAAGGTTCTCAAAGGCCTCGTCGCTGTGGCAGCATCCGCAGCCATGGCCGTCGCCGGCATGTTCGGCGCAGGCACCGCAATGGCAGCGAACACGTACCAGATTACTGTGCCGGCCGAAGATACGCACACCTACTCTGTGTATCAGATTTTCACCGGTTCTTTGAGCACGGACGGTACGTCTGGGTGACGTCACCGCTGGCAAGAACTTCAATGAAAATAATGGTGCTGGCGAGGGAAACGCTAATTTGACTGCCGCCGAAGCTGCCGTCAAGATCGCTGCGCTTGAGAGCACTGCTGATGACACTACGAAGTTGGCAACCATTTCCAAGTTCGTTGATCTGAGCGGTGCTGCTTTCGGCTCGGTCTCCAAGGACGCCTCTCTTGATGCTGCCGCAGGTTACTACCTGCTGAAGGACAGCACCGCCGTGACTGGTGACGATGCTTCCACCCTGTTCATCGTGCGGGTCAATGGTCCGGTGACTGTGAACCGTAAGGCTGACAAGCCGACCTTTGAAAAGAAGGTCAAGGACATCAACGATTCCACTGGTGACACCACCGGATGGCAGGATTCCGCCGACTACGACGTGAATGACAAGGTGCCGTTCCAGCTGACCGCCACCCTGCCGACCGATGCGGCTGATTTCGCCGCATACAAGACCTACAAGCTGGTCTTCCACGATACTCAGTCCGCAGGTCTGACTTTCAATAGCGAATCCGTGGTTGTCAAGTATGAAGGCAAGCAGCTTAGCGCTGACTCCTACACTCTCAACACGGCTACTACCGATAATCACACCTTCGACCTCACCATTGCTGATGCAAAGTCCGTCAAGGGCACTGATAGCAAGGCAATCACCGTTGCTGCTGGCGGCAAGTTCACCGTCGAATACACTTCTACGCTGAATGATCAGGCTGTAATCGGCTCTACGGGTAACCCGAACGAGGCCTCCCTTGAGTTCTCCAACAACCCGAATGTTGGCGGCGAAGGCGAAACCGGCGAAACCCCTAAGGATAAGGTCATCGTGTTCACCTATGAGCTGGACATCACCAAGACCTTCAGCGATAACGGCACCCCGGCTGAGAATGACCTGCCGAAGTTCAAGCTCTACAAGTATGACGAGGCTCAGAAAGACTACACCACTGATCTCGGTGAAGTGACCGTCGTCAAGGGCACGGATGGCAAGTACACTACCTCCTACAAGCGCATCGACGACGGCAAGTACAAGCTCGTGGAAACCCACACTCCGGCAGGCTACAACACCGCAGCGGCTAAGCTCTTCGAAATCACTGCAGAGCATGACGTTAATGCTGCTGATCCGAAGCTGATCTCGCTCAAGATCGATTCGACTCCTGGCGATACGACCACCGGTGTTGTCGCCACCACCATCGTGAACCAGAAGGGCTCCAACCTGCCATCCACCGGTGGCATGGGTACGGTGATGCTGTATGTGGCTGGTGCGGCAGTGTTCGTGCTCGCTGGCGCAACCCTGGTCATGGCACTGCGTCGCCGCAACGCCTGATCTCACAGATCACAGTCAACATAACTGAAAATCAAAAACCATAACTGAAAATAACTACACATGAAACCGCTGTTGCCATGCACTTACCTCCGCATGGCAACAGCGGAATCATCACAATCAACATAATTTAAAAATAATTGAATAATAACCGAACCCACATATGTCAGGCTGGATTGCCTCAAATCCCTTGTAAACTGCCTAAACTAACGAGAATTCAGCCTGACTCCCTAATTTTTCCAAGTCGCAAGTTGGGGGCGACTTGATATTTCTAGTTTTCATAGAAAGAACCACAGAAGAGGGGCTGGCAATGAAGGAACACACGATCGCAAGCCGCATCGTCGCAACATGCTGCGCAGCTGCCGTCGCATGTGCCGCCGCAATCTGTGCACTCACCACTCGCGATGCGGTTGCGGCGCCAACAGACTCTGCCAGCGGCAGCATCGCCATTACGTATCAACACAAAAGCAATGACGGGGCTGACTCTAATGCGGGAGGCGCTTCCGATTCTGGAGCCGCTGGAACGGGCGATTTCGCCATTCCGGGAGCAACCTTCCGCCTATACAAAGTCGGGCAAGTCTCGTCCGGCGCAAACTTCGAACCCGTCGCACCATTCACCGACTCCACCGCATACCCGATCGACTGGTCGAAAGTAACCGGATATGACGCGCAAGTGTACCGCGACGTGGCCAACACGCTCGCCGGACTCATCGCGGCGAACGGGGCAAGCGAATCCGCAGCCGTGGACTCGGGCGAAACCGACAAAGCCGGGCGACTCACGTTCGCCGGCGTGGAAGACGGGCTGTATCTGGTCGTGTCCGATAGCGTGAAAGTCGAAGGCGCTGCTGGCGCGGCTGCTGTTGGCGGAACGGCCGACGAAGACTCCTACTGGCAGTGCGCTTCCGCCAACATGCTCGTCGCCATGCCGCAAGACGGCGTCTCCAACGGATCACGCGAACTCGCCATCGAACCAAAAACCGAATGCTCCACCCAACTCAAGCCGACTCTGGAACGCACCGTGCGCAAAGTGTGGAACGATCGCAATGACTCCGACGGCAAGCGCCCCGAAGCCATCACCGTGAAATTATTGCGTGACGGCGTGGTATTCGAAGAAGTGAAACTCAACGAGTCCAACAAGTGGGCACATTCGTGGACGGGACTTTCCTCCGCACACCAGTGGGCGGTGGTCGAAGCTTCCGTACCCAGCGGGTACACCACCCTCTCTGACGTGGAAGGCGACACCACCACCATCACCAACACGCACACACCACCCGAAACCCCGCCCGCACACACCGGCTCGGCAGTGCAGAGCGTGGCCTGGATGGCAGCCGCCATCTGCGCCGCAGCATTGGTACTCTTAGGCGTAGTGAGGATCGCGAGAAAGCGGGAAGGCGAACAGTAGCGTGAAACGGCGGCGGAGCGGAAACAGCGAATCGGGAGAACCGAGCACTGAAGCGCGCCGTGAAACTGCTGAAGCGCGCCGTAAGATTGCCGGGGATTCCGCGGATATTGCCGGCTCTTCCGACTTTGCCGGATTCTCAGAATTCGCTGAATTTTCGGAAAGCACGGAAGGCATGGAAAGTGCGGAAGGTTCTGCGGAAGGCGCGGAAAGTGCGAAATCGGAATCTTTGAAATCTGTAAAATCTTCGGAACAATCGAAGAAACCGAAGAAGAAGTCGAACGCGCTGCTCGACGTATTAATCGCAATATCCGCAATATTCATGATCGGCGCGATCTGCCTCATCGCATACCCAACATTCAGCGACTGGTGGAACCGCATGCACCAGTCGTACGCCGTGGCAAGCTACGTGGAACAAACCGAAGATCTCTCCGGCGAAGAAAAACAGCACATGCTCGACGCGGCGCACGCCTACAACGAGGCGCTCGCGGCGAACGGCGACCGCTGGCACCTTACCGACGAACAGCGGCAAACATATGAAAACACGCTCGACATAACCGGTACCGGCATCATGGGATACGTGACCATACCGCGCATCAAAGTGAAGCTGCCCGTCTACCATGGCACCAGCGAAGGCGTGCTGCAAATCGCGGCAGGGCATTTGGCGGGAACGTCACTGCCCGTAGGCGGCGAAACCACGCATGCGGTGATTTCCGGGCATACCGGACTGCCCAGCGCGAAACTGCTCACCGGTCTCGACGAACTGCAAAAAGGCGACACGTTCGCATTCCACGTGCTCGACGAAACCTACACGTACCAGGTTGACCAAATTTCCGTAGTGCTGCCGAGCGACATCAGCAAACTCAACATCGAATCCGGCAAAGACTATGCGACGCTGATCACATGCACGCCATACGGGGTGAACTCGCACAGGCTGCTCGTGCGCGGGCATCGCATACCGAACCCGAAGGTGCCGGACGCGACCACGTACGACGAGCCGGGGTATATGACGGCTGTGGCGGCTCTTGTGATTGGGCTGCTCGTGTCGATCATTGGATTCGCGTGCGTATGGCTGGCACGGCTGTGGCGGCGCGGGCGCATCGTGAAAGCCGATCGCGTGGCTGCCGGGCGCCACTCGTCCGGCAGACGGGCGTAGTTTCTCTTCTTCCTTCTCGTATTCTGCCGGTCTTGCGACGCTGCGATGTGTGGGAATGTACTATCGCAATTATCGCAAGATGAAGAAAGTGCGATGGTAGGGGAGAGATGAAGAAATCGGATATTTCCAATATTTCGAATGCTGAAAGTGTTGAACGCGCTGAAGAAAGTGTGCGATCGAGTGTGCAACCGAGCGGGAAATTCGGCGGGAAAGCGGATCGACTGTTTGGTGCGGATCCTGCGGGACTCGACGAATCCGCGCGAGGCATTGCGGTGCTGGTGATCGTCGGCGTGGCAGTAGGACTGCTGTCAGGCATGTTCGGCATCGGCGGCGGCACCGTGATCGTGCCCGCGCTGGTATGGCTCGGACTGACGCAACGCAATGCGGCGGCGACGTCAATGCTTGCGATCGTACCGACCTCGATTTCCGGCGTCATTTCGTACGCGACTTGCGGAAACGTGGACTGGCTCGCCGCGCTGCTGCTGTTTTGCGGCATGTTTGTGGGCGGGCAGATTGGCAGCTGGCTGCTTTCGCGTTTGCCGGAACTTGTGCTGCGATGGATTTTCGTAGTGTTTCTCGTGTTTGTGGTGGTGAACCAGATAAGTTTTGTGCCGTCGCGCGACCAGCACATTGCGATGAGTGCGCTGACCGGAGTTTGCCTGGTGCTGCTGGGCGTGGTGATTGGCATATTGGCGGGACTGCTGGGGCTGTCTCTTATACACAT
>ENA-OXET01000166-OXET01000166.1-human-gut-metagenome-genome-assembly--contig:-NODE-166-length-44738-cov-14.971600_pt1 | contig 44738 bp, 38 predicted proteins | sample MGYA00249831_ERZ652256 | MGnify/ENA primary metagenome ERZ652256 (study PRJEB26925, sample SAMN05826983) | human gut metagenome | biome: ENVO:2100002; feature: ENVO:00000062; material: ENVO:00002003... | reverse complement strand
TAGAAGTAGTCCAGCGTCATTTGGTGTGACCTCGGATTTTCAACTGTATGGGTGTGTTCATGTGGAAAACCTCCTCCCTGATTTCTGCAAAAGAAAAAGCTCACCTTCTTTTTGAAAGTGAGCCATGTAAAAAATAGATATTGCTTTTACGGCAGAAATGATGTACCCTTATGAAGAACGACACACACAGGGTGTTCAGGTTTTTATATGGGCATGGTAAAATGGTAACAGTAAGTGTCGAGTTTCGTACCCAAAAATTCTTGGGTACGGTTCTGGGTACAAAGAGCCATTTTAGACACTAAAAGACACCAAAAGTTACGTCAAAGTACACAAAGGTGTTTTTGCGAAACTATGAGATAGTCACAAGATTTCACAAGAAAAACGGGATTTCAAAATTAGTGACGTTCTCATAACCGCTTGGTCGCGGGTTCAAGTCCTGCCTGGCCCATAACAAAAAGAACCCCGGCTTAGGCTGGGGTTCTTTTTGTTATTTCGGGCCAGCGGACTTGAACAGCAGCCGAGCCGACCGCCGCCTGCGGCGGAAGCAGGAAGGCGAGGCTGGGGCCGCGCTCTGATTTTTCAAAGCCTTGCCAAAAGGCTGCAGAAAAAATCAGCAAGCGCAACTCGTCAAGGCGGCATTTCCGCCGTAACCAAAGCCACAGTGTTAGCCCTCAGGACGCACAATGGCGGATGCTCCTTTCCGAGCACTCCGCCATTGCCCTCATTTTCAGAGATTTTGACAGATGAAATGATAGGCTTATCTTATCACGTTCCGCAGAATCCCAAACAGCCGCTTCACATCAACAGGCTTTGCCAGATGGGCGTCCATGCCGACGGAGAGGGCTTTCTGGCGGTCCTCGTCGAAGGCGTTGGCCGTCATGGCGATGATGGGGATGGTGCGGTAATTGCCCGACAGACTGCGGATGAGCTTCGCTGCCTGATAGCCGTCCATGTTGGGCATCTGGATGTCCATGAGGATGGCATCATAATAGCCCGCCGGGTGGGCCTTGAGCGCTTCGATACAGAGTTCGCCATCGGCAGTGCGCTCCACGGTAAGGCCGCTCTCTTCCAGAATGGTCACGACGATCTCTGCGTTGAGGTCGTTGTCCTCGGCCAGCAGGATGCGGCAGCCCCTGAGCCGGGCCGCGTCGCCCTCTGCGTCCTGCTCCTCTACCCTCTTCTGGGCCTCATCCGCCAGTGGGAATCCAAGGGTGATGGTCACAGTGGTTCCTGCGCCCGGCTTGCTCTGAACATCGATGCTGCCGTGCATCCACTCCACGAGAGCCTTCACGATGGGCAGGCCGAGGCCGGTGCCGATGACTTTGCTCTCGGTGCTGGTATGCTCACGGGTGAACTCCTCGAAGATATGGGGCAGATACTCCTCGCTCATGCCGATGCCGTCGTCCTGAACAGTAAAGGTGTAGCGGCCCGTCTTCGGCTTCTCAGCCGGCAGTTCCTTCACCGACACCGCAATATGTCCGCCCTCGGGCGTATACTTGATGGCGTTGCTGATGACATTCAGCAAGATCTCCCGCACTTTGGTGCGGTCGCTCACAATATAGGGATGTTCGACATCCGTATGGTAGGTGCAGGTCAGCTTTTTCTGCCGGACAGAGGGCTCGAAGACATCCGAGAGCGTCTGCATCAGCACGCACAGGTCGCCGGTTTCTTCTTTCAGCACAGCCTTGCCGCTCTCGATGCGGGCCATTTCCAGCACATAGTTGATGAGCGAGAGCAGAAATGCGCTGGACGAGCGTATCTTCTCGGTGTAATCCCGCACCTTGTCCTTCTCGTCGATATGCTTTTCCAGAAGCTCCGAAAAGCCGATGATGGCGTTCATCGGGGTGCGGATGTCATGGCTCATATTGAACAGGAAGCGGGTCTTTGCCTCGTTGGCTGCCCGGGCCTCCTGCGCAGACTTTTCAAGGGCCGCTTCGTGCTGCAGGTCCTTCTGGTGCCGGTTCATGAGCTCCCAGCAGGCATAGGCCGCCATCATGCCGATGATGGCGGCGATGGCGATGTCCAGCGAGAGCTGCTGTTCCGAGAACCACCCGGCTTTCGGGATGATCTCAAAATACCATGTATCGTTGGGGACGCTGCACGCAACTTCCAGCGCGTTGCCGAGGAAATCCTCTTCGCTCTCCGCGATGACGATCTTTTCGCCGGTATAGGGGTCTTTTTTCCAGATCTGATACCGGTAGCCCGCATCCTCCATCTTGTCCAGCTCGACCTCCTCCATGAAGTTGTCCCACTGTAAAACAAGGATGGAGAAGCCCCAGAACGAGCGCTCCCCCTTTTTACTATAGGTATAGATGGGGTCAAACAGCAGCGCGCCCGTTCCGCCCTGCACCAGCTCGAAGGGACCAGCGATGGTGTACATCCCGCTGTTCCTGGCAAGGTTTGCTTCCTTTTTGCGGGCGGGGTTATGCAGCACATCGAGCCCGATGGCCGCCTCGTTGCCCGCTACCGGGTACACCTGGGAGACGACGCCGTCTTTCGCCAGCTCGTGGGTCTTGATGACGCTGCTGCCATCCTGCATATTGCCGGATATACCTGCAAACTCCTCTTCACGGAGCACATGGCCCGACTCGATATATTTTTTGATGAAGTCCGATTCTGCCAGATAGCGGTTCAGCTGGGAAGACACACGGCTGATGGTGGACTCGGCCGCATAGACAGCCCGCAGCCGCTCGTCTTTTTCCTGATTGAGCGAGAGCAGCCGGAGCGAAAACAGGGCCGCCGCAAATGTGAGCAGGAAGACCGCTGCGGGCAGGATGACGCCCCTGCGGGCAAATTTTTTGAGTGCCATTGCTCGTTTCCTCCTGTTCCGGCATTTCCGTTTTATCCCATTATAAGAAATCCGGGTGCAAAAGTAAATCATCCGCCCCCGAAAATTCACAAAAGCATGCAATAATGGAAAAAGCCCGGTGGTTTCAACGAACCATCGAGCTTTTTCTTGGCGGAGTAGGAGGGATTTGAACCCTCGCGCCGTTGTTTAGACGACCTACGCCCTTAGCAGGGGCGCCTCTTCGGCCTCTTGAGTACTACTCCAGAGCAAAGTGCGTTACACTTATTCAAAAAAATGGCGGAGAGAGTGGGATTCGAACCCACGGTACGTTGCCGTACGGCAGTTTTCAAGACTGCTTCCTTAAACCACTCGGACATCTCTCCTCGTGGGCACTCGCACACGCCGTACCGAATGCCTATTTAATTTACCAGATTTCCGGCCTCCTGTCAAGCCCAAATTGAAACTTTTTCGTCCAGCCCTGCAGATCCCTCTCACGCGACAACCTTTTTTTGGCTGGCCGCTCACTTTTCTCTTTACAAAAACATCTTTTTGTTGTACAATAAAAGCATAAAATATTGACCTCGGAGTAAAGGAGTGTACGACCATGTCGTTTTCAGAGCTTTTGAAGCAGTGCCGCAAGCAGAAGGGGATCAGTCAGGCTGAGCTGGCATCCAAACTGGGGGTGACCCAGCAGGCCGTCGGCAAGTGGGAAAGCGGCAGATCCTCCCCCGACCCCGCCACGGTGGCCCGCATCGCTGAGATTTTGAGCACCACAGCCGATTTCCTGCTGGGGCTCTACCGTCCGGTGTCCAACGTGACCACCCCCGAGGAGCGTTTCTTCGGCAACTACGCCGAGAGCCTCATCCCGGTCATCGGCACCGTGAAGGCCGGGTACGGCGCACTGGCCTTTGAGGAGGACTATGGGCAGGAGTATGCCCGCGTCAAGGACCCCTCCAACTACTTCTACCTCGTCGTGCGCGGCGACAGCATGGAGCCCCGCATCCAGGACGGCGACCTCGCCCTTGTCCACAAGCAGGACACGCTGGAAAACGGCGACCTGGGCGTGCTGGTCTACGGCGACGAGGGCGAAGGCACCCTCAAGCGGTATATCCAGCGGGGCAACTGCGTCGTTCTGCAGCCCTTCAACCCCGCTTACAACGAGCTGGTCATCAAGGGTGAGGACCTGAACCGCCTGCACATCGCGGGCCGCGTGGTCGAGACGAAGGCCAAGTGGTGAGTCTCTCCCCTGCCCCACGGCGCTTCCGATCCGCAGCCGTGGGGGTAAGGGGGAGATATCCCCTTCTGGGAGGTATCTTTCTATGGAACAGTCCCTGATGGACAAGCTCACCATCTTGGCCGACAGCGCAAAATATGACGTGGCCTGCACATCCAGCGGCGCGTCCCATCCGGCGAAGCGCGGCACCATCGGCAGCTGCTATGCGCCGGGCTGCTGTCACGCCTTTACCGCTGATGGCCGCTGCGTCAGCCTGCTGAAAGTCCTGATGAGCAACTGCTGCGCCTTCGACTGCAGCTACTGCGTCAATCGGAAGTCCAACGACGTTCCCCGGGCCACTTTTTCGCCCCGGGAGCTGGCAGAACTGACCATCGAGTTCTACCGCCGCAACTACATCGAGGGACTTTTCCTCTCCAGCGCCGTGCTGGGGACCCCCGACTACACCACCGAGCGGATGCTCACCGTTCTGCGGCTGCTGCGGAACGAATATCACTTCGGCGGCTACATCCATGCCAAGACCATCCCCGGCACCAGCCCCGAGCTCATCCAGCAGATGGGCTACCTCGCCGACCGCCTCAGCGTCAACGTCGAGCTGCCCAGCGAGCAGAGCCTCCATCTTCTCGCCCCCGACAAGGGCCGCCACTCCATCTTCCGGCCCATGAAGCAGATCTCGGCGGCAGGCGAAGAGAGCAGGCAGGAGCTGACCCTCTACCGCCACGCGCCCAAGTTCGCTCCCGCCGGCCAGAGCACCCAGATGATCGTCGGTGCGTCGCCCGAGACGGACTACCACATTCTGCAGCTGTCCGAGGGGATGTACCAGAAATACGGCCTCAAGCGGGTGTTCTACTCGGCCTATATCCCGGTGTCGGACGACACCCGCCTGCCCGCGCTGGACACGAAGCCGCCGCTCCTGCGGGAACACCGGCTCTATCAGGCCGACTGGCTGCTGCGGTTCTACCAGTTCAAGGCCGACGAGATCCTGGATCAGGACAACCAGAGCTTCAACCCCTATCTCGACCCGAAATGCAACTGGGCCGTCCAGCACTACGGGCTGTTCCCGGTGGACGTGAACCGCGCCCCCTTCGAGATGCTGCTGCGGGTGCCGGGCATCGGCCCCAAGAGCGCCCGCCGCATCCGGGACACCCGGCGGCTGTCGGCCCTCGGCCTCGACGAGCTGAAGCGGATGGGCGTCGTGCTCAAGCGGGCGCAGTATTTCATCACCTGCCGGGGCTTTTCCGGGGCGCACCCGGGCCGGGGCAGCGCCGGACGGGAGCGCATCACCCGGGCGCTCATCGACCCCAACGTCTTCAACGCCGGGGCCGAGCAGCTGAGTATGTTCGCACCGCCCGCCGTTGACCGGCTGGTGGGGCAGGGCGTGCCGCCCCGGGCGGCCCAGCGGATGGTGCGGGAGGAGGCGGTGCAATGTCTGGCGAGAGCACTGTGATGCCGCCCCGGAAGCTCCACGACGCCGATGTGGTCTACCTCTACGATGGCAGCTTTGAGGGCTTTCTGTGCTGTGTATTCGAGAGTTTCGCCCAGCATGAGATCCCCTTCGCTGTCTGGACGCCCCAGCGGGAGACGGCCACCCTCTACCCCGTCCGGGACATCGAGACGGACTCTGCCAGAGCGCAGCGGGTCTTTTCGGCCCTTGGCCGGAAACTGGGCCGGGAGACGGAATATCTCGTCAGCCGGGATTTCCTCTCCGGGAAGGAGGACAAGGAGCTTCTGCTCATCCGCTTCCTGCATCTGGCCTTCGCCCTCGGCCCCGGCACGGTCAAGCGGATGGGCCACCCGGATGTGGCCCCGCTCTACGAGATGAAAAAGAGTCTCGACTGGGAGGTGGACAAGTTTCAGGGCTTCGTCCGCTTCGAGGAGCACGACGGGATGCTGGGTGCGGTCATCCACCCCAAAAACTATATCCTGCCTCTGCTGCGGGGGCATTTCTGCTCCCGCTTTCCGGAAGAGAGCTTCATGATATACGACGCGGTCCATCAGGCGGTATTGCTTTATCAGGAGCACAAGGCCCAGCTTCTGGAGCTGGCTGCGCCGCTGGAGCTGCCCCCGCCCAGCGCCCGGGAACAGGAGTTTCAGGCCCTCTGGAAGCAGTTCTACGACACGCTGGAGATCAAGGCCCGCCACAACGAAAAGGGCCGGATGACCCACTGTCCCAAGCGTTTCTGGCAGGATATGGTAGAAATGCGGTGATTCTTTACAAAAAGGTTGCATCTGCGCCGTTGCGCTCTGCAAAAGGTATGGTATACTAAAGGGGAGCTTCGGCAGAGCATCTGCCGCACCCACCCCGAAACGGGCTATGATAAAAGGAGCATTGTTAAAACTATGGTTCGCATTACTATGGAAGACGGCGGCATCATTGACATCGAGCTGAACGAGGAAGCTGCCCCCATCACCTGTGAGAATTTCAAGAAGCTGGTCAATCAGGGCTTCTACAACGGCCTGACCTTTCACCGCGTCATCCCCAACTTCATGATCCAGGGCGGCTGCCCGCTGGGCAACGGCACCGGCGGCCCCGGCTGGAACATCAAGGGCGAGTTTGCCGCCAACGGCGTCAACAACCCCATCAAGCACGTCCGCGGCGTCATCAGCATGGCCCGCAGCATGAACCCCAACAGCGCCGGCAGCCAGTTCTTCATCATGCATAAGGACGCACCCCATCTGGACGGCCAGTACGCCGCTTTCGGCAAGGTCGTCGCCGGCATGGACGTCGTGGACAAGATCGCATCCGTCCCCACCGACTGGAACGACAAGCCCAAGACCCCCGTCAAGATGAAGACCGTCGAGCTCATCGAGGGCTGATCTTCTGCACCTGTGGGGCTGTTGCAAAATAAAAATGCGATGGCAATTCGCACAAAGAAATAGCGCAAAATCAGAAACCCGGAACCCTTTTTGAGCCATTCTGGCCCCGAAAAGGTTCCGGGTTTTGTGCATTCTTTTTTCATGAAGCTGTTTTGCAGCAGCCTCTTTATTTTTATTGATGCATTTTTACCAGCCGCTCGTTCAGCGCCCGCAGGCCGTCCCGCACCTCGGCGGGCGAGACGACTTCTATCTTGCCGCCGAAGCCGCAGACCCAGCCGTAGAACTGGTCGCTGACGCAGACGGAGACGTCGAAATGGAAGTGCTCCTTCCCTTCCGGCACGAAGATGGGCGAAGCGCCGAAGCGCTCCCGCATGGCTGATTCAAGGTCGGAAGTACACCGCAGGGTGACTCTATGCTCCGGCCCGCCGAACATCTGGAAGTGCTTTTTCAGGTAGGCGGGCAGGTCGAGATCCGCGAACTGCTCTTTGCCGCGGCGGGGCTCGTCCAGCACCGTGACCCCGGCCATTTTATCCACCCGGTAATGGCGGATGCCCACCGGCTCCTTCTCGTCCTGATAGGCGATGAGGTAGTAGCAGCCGTTCTCCCACGCCATCTGCCAGGGGCTGATGGTGTAAGGCGCGGGGCGTCCCGCCTTTTTGTAGCGGAAGCGCACCATCCTGCCGGTGTTGATGGCCGTAAAGAGGGCATCCACGCTGTAGGGCAGGTCTTTGTTGGCGCTCTTGGGGCGGCCATCGACATAGACCTGACGCTGGAGCTGACTGCCCTCATACTGGGAGGCCAGCCCTTCCAGCTTATGGATGAGCTTATCACTGGACGCTTTCGAGATGACCCGGCTGGACTGGACAGCGTCCACCAGAAGCTTCAGCTCCGCCAGCTCGAAAGGCCGCGTCGCCATCCAATAGCCGCCGCTGCGGCCCCGGCGCAGCCGGATGTCATAGCCCAAGGCGTTCAGCGCGTCGATGTCGCTGTAGACGCTCTTTCGCTCGCAGAGGATGCCCTGCCGGGCCAGCAGCTCCACCAGCTGAGGCACGTTCAGCAGATGCTCCTCGTCGGTCTGCTGCTCAAAGATATGCAGCAGCGCCAACAGTTTGGATTTTTGTCCCTCCTGCTTGGGCATGGGCGGCCTCCTTTACGGTCACGAGTCCTTTTTGTCGAATGCGGCGCGGCGCTGGGTGGACAGACGGAACATCTCTTCCAGCTTGTCCCGGTCGTCGGCCACGAGGGCGTCCCGCAGCTGGTCCAGAGCGGAATCGAACTGGTCGATCTCGGCGATGAGGTTCTCCTTGTTCCAGAGGAACAGCTCCGCCCACATCTTCTCGTTGATGCGGGCGATGCGGGTCAAATCGCGGAAGGAGTCGCCCGTGTACTCGCAGAGAGAAGAGTTGTCGTTGGCGCACATAAGGCTGACGGCGATGGCGTGGCAGAGCTGGCTGACGTAGCCGATCATCTTGTCGTGCTCCTGCACCGTCAGGGTGCAGATGTGGCGGAAGCCCAGCACCTCGGCCAGCTCTTTCGCCCACTGGACGGCCTCGGGGGTGTTCTTCTCGGTGGGGGTGATGATGAAGTTGGCCGGGGCAAAGCTGACCTCGGCGGCGTGCTCGACGCTGGAGGTCTCACGGCCTGCCATCGGGTGGCTGGCGATGAACTCCACACCCTCCGGACACATGGCCTGCACCGGCTCCACAAGGCCGGTCTTGACGCCGGAGACGTCGGTAAAGATGCAGCCGGGCTTGATGAGATGGCCGTAGGTCTTGAACCAGTCGATGAGGGCCGTGGGATACAGGCCGAAGATGATGTGGTCGGCCTGCGAGACGAGGTCCTCGAAATCGTGGGTCTTTCCGCCGGCGATATAGCCGTGGTCGAGGGCGTACTGTAAGTGGCCCTCGCTGCGGTTGATGCCGTCCACATGGAACCCGGCTTTGGAAAGCTCGAGGGCGTATTTGCCGCCCAGCAGTCCGAGGCCCACGATGAGATAACGCTTTGTTTTATCCAGCATATTCTACCTCCGCGCCTAACGGCTTGATGGCTTCAAAGAAATGGGGCCAGCTCTTCTGCACGGCCTCGGCGTCGTCGATGGAGAGTTCCAGCCCGGCGGCCAGCGCCAGCACCGCAAGGCTCATCACCACACGGTGGTCGTTGTGGCCGTGGAGCGGCGCGGCGGGGGCGTGGAGCCTGTCTGCACAGCCGTGGATGGTGATGGTGCCGCCCTCGCTCTCGAGGACGCCGCCGCAGGCCCGCAATTCGGCTTCCATGGCTGCAATGCGGTCGCTCTCCTTGATACGGAGACGCTCCGCGTTGCGGATGGTGGTGATCCCCTCGCAAAGCAGGCCCAGGACCATCAGCACGGGGCCGAGGTCGGGGCAGTCGGCAAGGTCAATGTCCACACCGTGGAGAGGTGCTTTCTCGAACACGATGCCTGCATCGGTGGTGCGGAAGCTTGCACCACAGCGGCGCAGAATGTCGAGGATGGCGGCGTCGCCCTGCAGGGTGTCGGCGGATAATCTTTTGAGGGTCACGCCGCCCTGCACCGCTCCCAGCACCGCCGGGAAGGCCGCCTGACTGTAATCGCCCTCCACCGTGTAATCGCAAGGCCGGTATTTCTGCCCGCCCGGGATGAGGAGGGTGTTTTCGTCCTGCCAGCGGCTCTCGACGCCGAAACGGCGCTGGGCCGCCCGGGTCATCTCGATATAACTGCGGCTCTCTACCGGCGGGATAAGGTGGAGGGTGCTGTCGCCTGCCAGCAGCGGCAGGGCGAACAGCAGCCCGCTGATGAACTGGCTGGACACGTTGCCCGCCAGCTCGTATTCGCCGCTTTTCAGAGTTCCTTCGACGGCAAGGCCCGCCGGAGACTGTTCAAATCGGAGAGACTGCTCCTGATACAACTTCTCGTATACTGTCTGAGGGCGCTCCATCAGCCGTCCGCGGCCAACAAAGGTCACTTTCTGCCCGGTGAGGCTGGCAATGGGGATGAGAAAGCGCAGGGTGCTTCCGCTCTCACAGCAGTCCACCGGAGCGCTGACGGGCAGAAAGCTCCCCAGACCCTCCACGACGGCACGATCCGCACCGGTGCGCACTTTGGCGCAGAGCTGCCCGGCGGCGGAGAGGGTGGCAGAAATATCCTTGCTGAATTCAAGGTTTTCGATGTGGGAAGCACCCTCGGCCAGCGCCGAGCAGAGCACCGCACGGTGCGCCATGCTCTTGCTGGGCGGCGCGGTGATGGTGCCGCCGATGCCGCCGGGGGCTTGCTTTATCGTTACTAACATAATCATCCTTTAGGCGGCTTGCCCTCTCAGTCATTGCTCACGCAATGCCACTGCCCGGGTTGCGGCACCCAGCATCCGCTTCGTGCTTAAAAAGCACTTGCGTCTTGCTGGCCACTGCCCCAACAATGATTCCCTGTTTCCGCCACTGGCGGCGGTCATCATTGTTGCTCCCAAAGGGAGAGCCTCTCGCCTAGTCGCCACGTTGTAGCCTCTCCCTCTGGGAGAGGTGGATTTGCGAAGCAAAGACGGAGAGGGCTAGCCCACTTCCCTTACATATCCCGGCCGATGGCCCATGCGACCTGACGGCACTTTGCCATAGCCTGCGCGAAGGCGTCGGGGGTCAGGCACTGTGCGCCGTCGCTCCATGCGTGGCGGGGGTCGTAGTGGACTTCCACCTCAAGGCCGTCGGCACCGGCGGCGACAGCGGCGATCATCATGGGCTCCACAAGGTTTGCCTTGCCGGTGGCGTGGCTGGGGTCCACGATGACGGGCAGATGGGTCTTCTCGTGGACGATAGGCACAGCGGAGAGGTCGAGGGTGTTGCGGGTGTACTTCTCGAAGGTGCGGATACCGCGCTCACAGAGGATGACCTGCTCGTTGCCGCCGGCCATGATGTACTCGGCGCTCATGATCCACTCTTCGATGGTGTTGCAGAGGCCGCGCTTGAGCAGAACGGGCTTGTGCATCTTGCCCACAGCCTTGAGCAGCTGGAAGTTCTGCATATTGCGGGCGCCGATCTGCACCACGTCCACATATTCCTCGAACTCGGGGATGCGCTCCTCGCTCATCAGCTCGGAGACGATGGGCATACCGGTGGCCTCGCGGGCCTTCACCATGTCAAGGATGCCCTCGGTCTCGAGGCCCTGGAAGGAGTAGGGAGAGGTGCGGGGCTTGTAAGCGCCGCCGCGGAAGAGGGTCGCACCGCCGGCCTTGACGCCCTGTGCGATGCGGAGGGCCTGCTCTTCGCTCTCGATGCTGCAGGGGCCGGCCATGACAGCGATCTTCTCCTTGCCGCCGATCTTCACGCCGCCGCAGTCGATGACGGAATCTGCCGGGTGGAAGAGGCGGTTGGCACGCTTATAGGGGGCGGAAACACGGGTCACGTTGTCGATCCAGGGGTTGGCGAGGACGTCGTGCTCGTCGATCTTGGTGGTATCGCCCACGAGGCCGAAGACATTGTAGTCCTTGCCGGTGATGAGGGTGACGTCGAGGCCCTGCTTTTCGAAGCGGTCAACGATCTTCTCGAGTTCTTCCTTCGGGGTCCCCTTTTTGGTGGAGATGATCATAAAATTTTTCCTTTCTATCCTTCTTTTCCACGCCCTCTTTGCTCCGCTTTCCAGCAGAAGAGAGTTGATTTTCACATCACTAAATGGGTGTGCGCACTGCCGTCCAGCCGCAGCAGCTGGGCCAGATAGGCGGCAGCGTGGAGATAGCCGCTGATGCCCTCGCCGATGAAGTGGCCCTGACAGCCGAACGAGACGATGTCCGTCTTGCGGAAGGGCTCGTGCTCGTCGGGCTCGCTGAGCAGCACTTCCACGGCAGGCACGCCGCAGAGGCGCAGCGCGTCGAGGATGGCGACGCTGTAGTGGGCGTAGCCGCCCGGGTTCAGGATGATGCCGTCGGCCCGGCCTACGGCAGACTGGATCTCGTCGATGAGGTCGCCCTCGTGGTTGGACTGGAAAAATTCCACTTCCATGCCCATCTTGGTGCAGCACAGCTCGAGGTAATCCAGCAGGCCGTTGTAATCCAGCTGACCGGTCACGCCCGGCTCGGTGAAGTGCATCATGTTGAGGTTGGGGCCGTTAATGACTAAAAATTTCATCCAGTGCCTCCATTGCGGCGGTCACGGCGTCTTCCACCGTGCCGCTGTTCGGGATAACGGCGTCTGCCGCCGCGAGATACAGGGGGCGGCGCTCCGCCTCCATCTTTTTCAGCGCCTCGGTGCTGGACGAGAGCGGACGTCCGCCGCCCACCGTCAGCGCATCCAGAGGCCGGTCGAGGAAGAGCAGGACGCCGTTCTGATGCAGCGCCCGCAGATTCCCGCCCCGCTTGATGATGCCGCCGCCGCAGGAGAGCAGCTGTCGTCCCTCTTTGGCAAAGCGGGCGGTCTGGGCGGATTCCTTCGCGCGGAAGCCGTCCTCGCCCTCGGCGGCGAAGATGTCGGGGATGCTGCGGCCGTCGGCCTTGACGATCTCCTCGTCGAGGTCGATGAACTTTTTGCCCAGCTTTTCGGCCAATGCACGGCCCACGGTGGATTTTCCGCTGGAGGGCATTCCGATGAGGGCCACGTTGAGCATATCGCGGCGGAGTGCGGCAGTGATGCGGCCGATCTCCCCTGCCGCGTCGTCGAACTTCCGGCTGAGGAAGTATTCGGCGGCGTACACGGCCTGCGCCACCAGCATCTCGAGGCCGCCCACCGCCACCGGGACCCCGGCCTCCTCGGCCCGGAGGATGAGCTCCGTCTTATCGGGGTTGTACACCACGTCCAGCACAGCTTCCAGCCCGGGCATTTTTGCCACGTCCAGACTGCACGCGCCCACGTTGGGGTACATTCCGGCGGGGGTGGTGTTGATGACGATCTGTGCGCCGCTGGACACAGCCTCTTCATAGGAGAGCTGGCCTTTGGCGGCGTCGGGCGTCCGGCTGACGGTGAGCACCCTGGCCGCGCCCTTGTCGCGGGCGACGGCGCTGGTGGTGTTGTGGGTGCCGCCGGTGCCGAGGATGAGGACGGTCCTGCCCGCAAAATCGACGCCGTGGGCGTCGCACAGGTGGGCAAAGCCGAGATGATCGGTGTTGTAGCCGTAGAGCAGGCCGTTCTTGTTGACCACGGTGTTCACCGCGCCGATGGCCTTGGCACGGGGGTCGATGTAGGTGCAGTATTCCATCACCAGCCGCTTATAGGGGATGGTGACATTGATGGCCTTGAACTGCCGCCTGATGAGGAAAGCCCGGGCTTCCTCTTCGGTGGGAAGCGGGCAGAGGTCGTAGCGATAGCCGCAGAGCATCTCATGGATGATCTTCGAGTAGGAATGGCCCAGTTTCGAGCCGATGAGTCCGTATTCCATCACAGTCCCTCCCTGCGGTAGCCGGTGGGCCGCTCCATCCATGCGGTGCCATAGCGGGCGGTCATCAAATCGCCCACAGCCAGCGCGGCGGCGCAGGTCTGGACGATGGCAGCCCGCGGCACGATGCAGGGGTCATGACGGCCCTGAATGGAGAGGGGCGCGTCCTGCTTTACAATGTAATCCACCGTCTCCTGCTCTTTGTAGATGCTGGGCGTCGGCTTGACAGCGGTGCGGAAGACGACAGGCATTCCGTTGGTGATGCCGCCGTTGATGCCCGCATTGTGGTTGGTGGCCGTGACCACCGAATCGCCCTTCATGCGGAAGGCATCGTTGGCCTCAGAGCCTTTCAGGTCGGCGAAGCCGAAGCCGGTGCCGAACTCTATGCCCTTCACGGCAGGCACCGAAAATGCCATGTGGGAAATAAGGCTCTCCACGCTGTCAAAATACGGCTCGCCCACACCGGCGGGCAGGCCGAGAATGGCTGTTTCAAGGATGCCGCCCACGCTGTCGCCCTCCGAACCGGCGGCACGGATGGCCGTTTTCATCGGCTCTTCGACGGAAGCATCCAGCAGGGCGAAGCCCTTGTCCCTGCTTTCCAGCACGCTCACCTGAGCGGCCAGTGCGGCGGCATCGTCCAGCGCAAAGGGCGTATCGGAAATGCCGGCACAGCGGGCGATGTGGGTGGTGATGTCGATGCCGGCGCGGTCCAGCGCACCCAGCACGATGGCACCGCCTGCCACCAGCGCGGCAGTGATGCGGCCCGAAAAGTGTCCACCGCCCCGGGCGTCCTGAAAGCCGTGGTATTTGGCGTAGGCGGTATAGTCCGCGTGGCCGGGGCGGAGAAGGTCGGCCGTCTTGGCGTAGTCGCCGCTGCGGGTGTTCTGGTTCTCGATCATCAGGGCGATGGCCGTGCCGGTGGTGTGACCGTTCACGACACCGGAGAGCAGCTGAACTTTATCAGCCTCCACGCGGGGCGTCGAAAGCCCGTCGCCACGGGCGCGGCGCTTATCCATGCAGGCGGCAATGAATCCCTCGTCCACCGGCACACCAGCGGCCATGCCGTCCAGCACCCCGCCGATGGCCCGGCCGTGGCTCTCGCCGAAGATGGTCAGCGCCAATGCGCTGCCAAAGGTGTTTTTCATGGCTTTAGTCCTCCATGCCCAGCAGGGGGCGCAGACCCTCCACCGGGATGGTCTCCGCGCGCCAGCAGCCAAGGCCCGGCACCTTGATGACGGTGATCTGGCCGCCCTGTGCCTTTTTGTCGTGGAGCATCTCGGCGTAGACCTTGTCCTTGTTGCAGGCGGTACGCAGGGGCAGGCCCAGACGGCGGTAGACCGCACGGACGCGCTTCTGCAGTGCCTTGGACTCGATCATCGGCAGCATCCCCAGAGCCACGCACTCGCCGTGGTAGAGGCCCACGGTGCGGCGTCCCTTGACGCCCTTGACGGCCTCGATGCCGTGGCCGATGGTGTGGCCGAAATTGAGGGCCTTGCGCATCCCATGCTCCGTCTCGTCCTGCTCGACGATGCTCTTTTTGAAACGGAGACTGCGGTAGATGATCTCGCCGATCTGCCCGTCGATGTCGCCCTTCTCGAAGATGGCGAACAGCTCCGGGTCGGCCAGCAAACTGGCCTTCACCGACTCGGCCAGACCGTTGATGTACTGGCGGCGGGGCAGGGTGGCGAGGGTGCTGGGGTCTACGATGACCAGCTTGGGCTGCCAGAAGGAGCCGACGATGTTCTTCGTCTCCCCCAGATCCACAGCGGTCTTGCCGCCGATGGAGGAATCGATCATCGAGAGGGTGGTGGTGGGGCAGTTGATGAAGTCGATGCCGCGCATATAGATGGAAGCGGCAAAACCCGCCAGATCGCCCACGACGCCGCCGCCCACGGCGATAACAAGGTCGCCGCGGCCCATGTTGAACTCCAGCATCTGGCGCAGGACGCTTTCGAGGATCTTCATGCTCTTGCTGTCCTCGCCCTGCGGGACCGTAATAATTTTTGCGTCGCGGCACTGGTCGGCCACACGCTGTGCGTACTCGGCGGGAACGCCTGCGTCCGTCACCACCGCCACCCGGCGGTCGAGGCGGGCAAACTGGTACAGATTTTCCAGTGCGCCGTTTTTCAGGATGATGTCATAGCTGCGCTCACCCAGATTCATGGTGAGCTTGGTGCCGATAAATCCACTCATTTTGTATACACTCCTAACAGCCGCACCGTGCGGCAGGTATGGTCCAGCTCGCGCAGCAGCGCGGCGGTCTCGTCGGCGGAGGGGTCGCCCACCAGCTCGACATAAAAATAATAATCAAAGGGGACATGGGGCAGCGGACGGCTCTTGATGGACTCCATGTCGTAGCCGAAGCGGCCGATGACCTGGATGACCTCGGCCAGCTTGCCGGGTTTGTTGTCCAGTGTGAACAGCAGCGAGAAGCGGTTGCCCGCGGTGGGCTTTTCGCGGCTGAGGACGATGAAGCGGGTGGTGTTGTCGCCGTCGGTGTTGATGCTGGGGACGAGGACTTCCAGCCCGTAGAGGGCGGCTGTCTCGGCGCTGGCGATGGCGGCTTTGGACGGGTCGCCCGACTCGGCCACGAACTTTGCGGCCATGGCCGTGTTGGGCATGGCCGTGGCGGGCAGACGGAACTGCTTTAAGAACGTCTCACTCTGGGCGATGGCCTGCTGATGGCTGTAGACGTGCCTGAGCTGGGCCAGCTGGGTGCCGGGCAGGACGAGCAGGTTCTGGGAGATGGGCAGGTCGTAGACGTCCACCACCCACAGCTCGGGGTGGTTGTAGCACAAGTCGAGGACGGCGGAGACATCGCCTGCGTGGCTGTTCTCAAACGGCACAACGCCGTGGGCGGTATCGCCCCGGCTGACGGCATCGAACACCTCGTCCCACGTCGGGCAGCTGACGGCCTCCGCGTGGGGGAAGAGCGCCCGCAGCGCGATGTGGGCGAAAGCGCCTTCCACGCCCTGATAGGCGGCGCGGTTCCGGCCCAGCACCTCAGCTTCGTACTGCTTGGCGACATCCATCATGTTCTGGACATGGTCTTTATAGTAAGGCCGGAGGGCGGCGTTCCGGATGCGGGCCGCAGCCTTTTCCAGTACCGCCGCCTCCCGCGCGGCGTCAAAAATCGGCAGGCCGTGGGCCTGTTTGTATTGGGCGACGCTGAGCACAGCAGCCATCCGCCGCTCAAACAGGGCGGCCAGCTGCGCGTCCACCGCGTCGATCTCGGCGCGGGCTTGTTCCAGTGTGTCCATCCTTCCACATCCTTTGGGTAAAATTTCAGTTCTTACAGCGATGATACCTAGTAAGTATACCATAACCCGGATGAGGAAACAACAAGCCCGGCTCTCTTTGAGGGTGGATAATATTTCAAATCCGGGGCCGTCAACGCGAAGAGATTGCAACCAAGAACGCCCCCTCCGGCATTGCCGGAGGGGGCGTTCTTGCTTATTTGCGCAGGTCTTCCCTGCTGCGGGGGGTGCCGAACACCCGGCCATAGGGGTTGTCGAGGTCGGCAGCCTTCAGAGATGCAGTTTTTTCGGCAGGCTTTTCAGGGATGCTGAGATGCTTTGCCTTCCCCCTGGAGAGAACACGGTACCGCATGGCTCAGTCCTCCGGGGCTGCCGTGGAGACAGCGCCTTCGGTCAGCTTCTGCCAGAATTCTTCGCCTCCGGCGAGGTTATCCGCAGTGCCGCTGTTCCACGCGCCCCGCATTCCCACATAGAACCGGGACATATACTCCTGACTGGAACCACTCCTGCTCTGGGTAGTGTCGGGGCCGTAATCACCGAGGTCGAGGCCAGCCAGGACCGGGCAGTCGTCCCACTTGTAGACCATGTTCCACCAGTCCTCGTCGCTGTCGGCGGCGGGCAGAGTGCCGTCGAGATACCGCAGCGAGCCGGTGCTCTCCTCAAAGCCCGCCGGGTCCCAGAGCAGAAAGACAGAGCTGAGGCCGCCCTGTACGTCGGCGGCCAGCTTGGTGGTTCCGGCCATGGTCAGATAGGCGGCGCTCTCGGTCTGGGTCTCCGTGTCGGAGTAGTCGAGGGTGTAGACGTTGAGGGTCACGACCACCTTGCCGTCGCCGTTGCGGTCTTCGCCGTAGGCGGCCAGTGCATCCTGCAAAGCGTTCACGGTGTCCTCGGGAAGATAGTAGGGGGCCACCACGGCCACGTTATGATCGGGCTTGGTGACGAAGAAATACTGTCCGATGAAGTTGTAGGCCGCAAAGGCCGCGGCGATGCCGATGATGATGACCCATTTCAGGTTATAGTCCCACCAGTTGGCCCAGCGCTCCTTGCGGGTGTACTGTCTTTCCTTGCGGGGGGCAGTGTCCTTCGGGTCGATGTCGCGCTCGTAACGGTAGCTTGCCATGAGGCAGTGTCCTCCAAAGTCTTAAAGCTCTGCCAGGATGGTCTGGCGGACGGCGTCGGGCAGCTGCTTCTGCTCGGCCCGGCTCATGCCTGCCGTCTGGATGGGCGGCAGCACCCGGACGTATACCGTGCCGGGTGTGGCCCGGTTGCCGTGGGCCTCGAACAGGCCCCGTGCGCCGGAGATGGCCACCGGCACCACCGGTGCGCCGGTCTTGACCGCGATGCGGAAGGCACCGGCCTTGAACTCACCGGCACCGCCCTCTTCGCCCTTGTAGCGGGTGCCTTCCGGGAAGATGATGAAGCTCCGGCCGCTCTCCACGATGGCGGTGGCGTCGTTCAACGCGCGCACCGAGGCGCGGACATCGTCGCGCTGGACGAAAACGCAGCCCAGCAGCTTCATCCAGCGGTTGAGCAGAGGAATTTTTTCCAGCTCTTCCTTGGCGAGGATGCCGTAGGGCTCATCGAGGCCGGCCAGCAGCAGCGGGATGTCATAGTAGCTGCGGTGGTTCGCCACAAAGACGCAGGGGCCATCCTTCGGGATGTTGTCCAGTCCCTCGACGCTGAGCCGGACGCCGGTGACGTTCAGGATGCCTTTGCTCCAATGGGGGATGTGCTTTTTTACCAGCCGGCGCACCGTCTCGGTGTCGCCTGCGGCCAGCGCACGCTCGGCTTTGCACAGTACACTGTAATGGACGATCATGTACCCGAACAGATAAACGAATAACGCAATGGTGCGGAAAATGCTCACAGAGCGATACCTCCTTCTGGCTCAAAAAGCCGTTTCTATTGTATCACACTCCGCCCCAAAAAGGGAGAGGAAATACTTTTTTTACATTTGGAGGGCTTTGCGGCTTGCAAAATCCACAAAATCCGGGTATATTTATAATCAGAAAGCCAGCACAATGGCGTTTCCTGCCAAAACCGTGCTGTGCAACGCAAGCCGTCTTTCGGGACAGCGAGAGAGGATATCCACACAACATGAGTCTGTTCCCTTCTGCAAACGATTTCAAGTCCGGGCCGGGCGTCGAAAAGGACGCCCCCCGCAAGACCGGCGTGGGCCGCTTCTTCGAGCTGGTGGGCCGGGATATGAGCGGGATGTTCCTTGCAAACCTGCTCACCTGTCTGGGCTTTCTGCCCGTCATCTGTCTGGTGTACATCGGCTTTCTGATGAACAGCCTGCCCGTCATGGTGCTCAGCGCCGCCGTGGGCGGCATCCTGGCCGGTCCGGTGCTGGCGGGCATGTACGACACCGTTCTGCGCGCTCTGCGCGACGAGGCCGGTTACTGGTGGACCACCTACCGCAAGGCTTTCAAGCAGAACTTCAAGGCCAGCATCCTGCCGGGCGTGCTCTACTGCGTCGTGGTCACGGTGCAGGTCTTCCTCGTGTACTTCTGCTTCAACCTGCTCTACCACGGCACCAACGTCGGCGTAGGCATGTGGGTGGCCACGGTGCTCAACCTCGTCATCTTCCACATGCTGTTCTCCTACATGTGGCCCCAGGTGGTCCTGCTGGACCAGCCTTTCGGCCAGACGCTCAAGAACAGCGTCAACTGCATGATCGCTTTCCTGCCCCACGCACTGGCTGCGTCTCTCGTGACGGTACTGTTCTGGGGCCTCGTCATCCTCTGTATGCCGCTGGGCCTGCTGCTCATGCTGGTGTTCGGCTTCTGGTTCCAGGTGGAGATCACCAGCCAGATCGTCTACGGCGACCTTGACCGGGTGTTCCGCATCGAGGAGAACATCCGCAGGCTCCACGACGCCGAGTATGAAGCCGAGATGGCCGAGGAGCGCAGCGGCGACGAGGAATAAACGACACACCGACGCGAAAAGGGGATGCGTGCAATGGAACAGCGGAACAATCTGGTGCTGCAGGGCACGGAGACATTTTCCCGCGGACAGCTCGATAATGTGGCGCTGGACAACGGCAGCGTCGTGCTGGACAGCGTGGCCGGGCGGTACCTGCAATACGGCAGCTACACGACGCCCGAGTTCGCCATGCCGGCCTTCTGCAACCTGAACGTCAGCTGGAACGCCCACGCGCCCCAGAACACGATGGTGGAGGTGCGCTGCCGCGTCTACGCAGGCGGCAGCTGGACGGGCTGGATGAGCTTTGGCAAGTGGGCGCCGGATTACCCCCGGGCCAGCATCAGCACCCACAGCGACGACGGCCTCATCTTCCTGATGGGCGACACCGTGACGGTGGCGCTGCCCGGCGGCGGCACCGGCGTCCAGCTTCAGGTCAATCTTTCGACCAACGATGACAAAGTCACCCCGGCGCTCCGGCTGCTGGCGGCGGCGGTCCGCCCCCTTGCGTGGGATAAGCAGGGCGGCCACCCCATCAACCGCCGCCTGTACTTACCGGAATACTGCCTCTCGGCCCATGACCCCAGCTTTGGCCGGGACATGGACCTGCCGCTGGTGATGGCGGCCCTGATGAACCGCTGGGGCGAGGACATCCTGCCCGAAGAGGTGGCCTACGTCATGGAGGACAAGACCACCGGCAGCACCAGCAACGGCGCTTTCGCCGCCGCGGCAGCGGGCTGCTGCGGTTTTCCCTGCTGGCAGGCGTGGATGGACCTGCAGGACCTGCGGGAGCAGATACACGACGGCTGTTCCGTGGCCGTGCGCATCGAGCGCCGCATCCGGGGCCAGCGGGACCCCATCGGGGTCTGGATGGGTCTGCGGGGCTTCGGCCACGACGACGCGGTCCTCGCCGATTATGTCCTCCTCAACGACCCCACCGCCGACAGCGACGGGGCCGTGAACTGCACGATGGCGGTGACGGATTTTGCCCGCTGCTTCACCGGGCGGGCCATCGCTCTCCGCCCCAAGCCCCGGGATACCGAGGCCAACCGCCCCCGGCGGGTCTCCTGCGACTTTGTGTACAGTGCCGAGGATGACTGCTGGTATCTGGCCCAGAAGGGCCAGCGGCAGCTGCTCCCGGCCGAATTTTCCGGCTGGGCGGCCTGCAGCCCCCACGACGGAGTAGCCCACGCCACCACAGCCCACCGCACCTTCCGGCGGATGGAGCGGACACGGACCGGCGGCTTCCGTTTCCCGCCCGAGCAGACCGCCGCAGGCGGGCGGTGCAGCGTTTACATCGTGGACCATACCGGCACCATGCAGTTTGCAGAGGTGCGCCTGCCTGCGCCTCCGCTATCGGAAGCAGACCAAAGCACCGCGCCTTCTGTCTCCTGAGAGGCAGCACAGCCAAGAGCTTTTTGGGATAAATCATCAACATGGGAGGAACATATTATGGCAAAGACGATCATCACTTTGGGCCGTGAGTACTGCACCGGCGGACGCTACATCGCCAAGGACGTGGCACGCGCACTGGGCATCAAGCTCTACGACAAGGAGCTGATCACGATGGCCGCCAAGAATTCCGGACTGTCCGAGGAGGCCGTGGCCGCCAGCGAGAAGCGGCACACCCACAGCCTGCTGTACAGCCTGTATACGATGGGCAATGACCTTCCGCTGGGCGACCAGGTCTTCATCCTGCAGAGCCGCATCATCAAGCAGCTGGCCGACGAAGGCCCCTGCGTCATCGTGGGCCGCTGCGGCGACTATGTCCTGCGCGACCGCAAGGACGTGCTGCGCATCTTTGTCTACGCCCCCAAGGGGTGGCGTCTGGCTTACGGCAAGGAGAACAACATGCTGCAGGCCAAGGACGAAAAGGGCATCAAGGACGAGATCGACAAAACCGACCGCAACCGTGCCGCCTACTACAACTACTATACCCAGAACCGCTGGGGCGATGCCCACAACTATGACCTCGCCATCAACGCCGCACTGGGCCATGACGCCTGCGTGAAGATGATCCTTGCCGCCGCAGAGGCCAAGGAGAAGGCCATGGAGGGCTGATGCCCGCCGCCCCGGAAGGGGGAAAAATAAATAATGATGCTGCGTGGGTGGGGTGCTTTTGCGCTCTGCCCACGTTTGCGGCATAGAAGAACTCTGCATCCCCAAGTTATCAGCATCAAAAGGAGAAATCGTGGAAAACAAGCAGCCCTTATCCTCTCCCGCCGGTGAGCGGGAAAACATCATGGGTACCATGGACATCAACCCTCTGCTCATCAAGCTCAGCGTGCCGATGATGGTATCCATGCTGGTGCAGGCCCTCTACAATGTGGTGGACTCGATTTTCGTGTCCCACGTCAGCGAGAGCGCCCTGACCGCCGTTTCGCTGGCGTTCTCTTTGCAGAACGTCATGATCGCCGTGGGCGTCGGCACCGGCGTGGGCGTCAACGCCCTGCTGTCCAAGAGCCTCGGCGAAAAGAACCAGGAACGGGCCAATCAGACCGCCGAGAACGGCATCTTCCTGTCCCTGTGTAGCTACGCCGTCTTCCTCGTCATCGGCCTCACCTGCATGAGACCCTACTTCTACGCACAGACTTCGGACATGGACATCGCCCGGCAGGGCATCCAGTATCTGCGGCTCTGCTGCGTGCTCAGCCTCGGCCTCTTTACCCAGACCATGGGCGAGAAGCTGCTGGCCGCCACCGGCCGCACCCATCTGAGCATGATCAGCCAGCTGGTGGGCGCTGTTGTGAACATCGTTCTCGACCCCATCTTCATCTTCGGCTACTGCGGCGAGGCCCTGTCCGGCACCACCGGCGCTGCCGCGGCCACCGTCATCGGCCAGTTCTGCGGCGCGGGCATGACGCTGTACTTCAACCTCAATAAGAACCCCGACATCCAGATCAGCTTCCGGGGCTTCCGGCCCAGCGCCAAGGCCATCGGCCGCATCTACACCGTCGGCCTGCCCAGCATCGCCATGCAGTGCGTGGGCAGCGTGATGACCTTCTTCATGAACCAGATCCTGATGGCCTTCTCGGCCACGGCTGTCGCCGTCTTCGGCGTCTACTTCAAGCTGCAGAGCTTCGTGTTCATGCCCATCTTCGGCATGAACAACGGCATGGTCCCCATCATCAGCTACAACTACGGCGCACGGAAGCCGGAGCGGGTCAAAAAGACCATCCGCCTCGCAGTCTTCTACGCCGAGTGCATCATGCTGGTGGGCTTCTGCATCTTCCAGTTCCTGCCGGATAAGCTGCTGGGCCTCTTCGCCGCCGGCGACGCCATGCTGGCCATCGGCGTCCCGGCGCTGCGCATCATCTGCCCCCACTTCCTGCTGGCGGGTGCCGGCATCGTGCTGAGCTCGGTGTTCCAGGCGCTGGGCAACGGCGTGTTCAGCCTGACCGTCTCCATCTGCCGTCAGCTGGTGGTGCTCATCCCCGCTGCATGGCTGCTGAGCCGCACCGGCGAGGTGAACATGGTCTGGTGGGCCTTCATCATCGCGGAGGTGGTCAGCCTTGCGCTGAGCCTCGTTTTCATGGCCCGCATCAACCGTACCGTCATCGTCCCGCTCTCCGAAAAGCAGGACGCGGCCGTATAACCTGAAAGGAACGTGAACTCTATGGCAAAAAAGCTGAAGTGGAACCTTATCCTCATGAGCCTGCTCTATCTGGCGCTGGGCATCTTCCTGCTGATGGTGCCCGGCACGGCCCTCAACGTGGTCTGCTGCGCGCTGGGCGGCGTGGTGCTGGCCTGCGCGGCAGTGCAGCTGGTGCGGTATTTTGTCGTAGAGCGCGGCGTGTTCCAGAGCCAGCTCACCCTCATCTCGGGGCTGGTCTGTCTGGCGCTGGGCGCATTCCTCATCATCCGCAGCGATGTGGTGGTGCGGGTGCTGCCCATCGTGTTCGGCCTGTTCGTCATCTTCGACAGTCTGGGCCGCATCCAGAACGCCCTCGAGCTGCGCCGGTGCGGGTATCCGAGCTGGAAGATCTTTCTGCTGCTGGCCGTGCTCAGCGTCGTGCTGGGCATCGTGATGGTGGTGGACCCCTTCGGCACCATGGAGACGCTGGTGATGGCCATCGGCCTCATCCTCATCCTGGAAGGCGCACTGAACCTGCTGAGCGCCCTGTACACCATGCTGGCCGTCCGGCGCTTTATAAAGCTGCATCCGGAGACCCAGTCCATGCTGGAAGCCATCACCGGCCAGGATCTGAACGGCGACGGCGTCATCGCCCCGGATGTCTCCCACGCAGATGTGGAGTCCACCGCTGTGGAACTCGACTATGTGGATGAGAGCGCCGAGGTGGAGCAGGAGAACAAATAACGTCAGCGGGCTTGCCCTCTCCGTCTGCTCCCGCTGGTCGCATCCACCTCTCCCAAAGGGAGAGGCAGAAGCTTCCCGGTAGGCGACTGAGAGGGCAAGGACGCTGACCGCAGACTAACCCTCTGCTGAAAAACGAAACCTAAAATCAATTCAACACAAAGGATAAAAAGAGTTATGGAAAAGTACGATCTCATCATCGTTGGTGCCGGCCCTGCCGGCATCTTCACCGCTGTGGAGCTGCTGCGCCGCGGCAGCAAGAAGCACATCCTGCTGGTGGAAAAAGGCAAGCCGGTGGAAAAGCGCCACTGCCCCAAGGCCGAGATCGGCCACTGCGTCAACTGCCGTCCCACCTGCGCCATCACCACCGGCTTCTCCGGTGCAGGCGCCTTCTCCGACGGCAAGCTGAGCCTCTCCTATGAGGTCGGCGGCGACCTGCCCAGCCTCATCGGCGAAGAGTTTGCGCAGGAGCTCATCGACTACACCGACAAGATCTACCTCGAGTTCGGCGCTGACCCCCATGTGGAGGGCATCTACACCGGCGAGGACATCAAGGAGATCCGCAAGAACGCCATCCACGCCGGTCTGAAGCTGGTGGACTGCCCCATCCGCCACCTCGGCACCGAGAAGGCACAGCAGCTCTATCTCGCCATCCAGAACTATCTGGCTGACAACGGCGTGGAGATGCTCTTCTCCACCGAATGCGAGAACATCATCCTCGAAGACGAGGAGTGCAGGGGCGTGCTGCTGCGTCAGGGCGACGGGGAGCCCCGCGCCGTCTACGGCGACACCGTGGTCATCGGCACCGGCCGCCGCGGCGCAGACTGGCTTGAGAAAATCTGTGCAGAGCACCATATCGCCCACAAGCCCGGCACCGTGGACATCGGTGTCCGCGTCGAGTGCCGCAACGAGGTCATGGAAAAGGTGAACAAGGTGCTGTATGAGTCCAAGCTCATCGGCTACCCGAAGCCCTGGAAGAACAAGGTCCGCACCTTCTGCCAGAACCCCGGCGGCTTCGTGGCACAGGAGAACTATGACAACGACCTGGCCGTGGTCAATGGCCACAGCTTCAAGGAGAAGAAGAGCGAGAACACCAACCTCGCCATCCTCGTCTCCCACAACTTCACCGAGCCCTTCAACCAGCCCATCGCCTACGCCCAGAAGGTGGGCGAGCTGACCAATATGCTGGGCGCAGGCCACATCATGGTGCAGCGCTACGGCGACATCCTCGACGGCAAGCGCACCTGGGCGAAGGAGCTGGCCCAGTCCAACGTCAAGCCCACCCTGAAGGACGCCGTGGCCGGCGACATCACCGCCGCCATGCCCTACCGCGCCATGACCAACATCATCGAGTTCATCAAGATGCTGGACATGGTCGTCCCCGGCTTTGCCGCCAACGAGACCCTGCTGTACAGCCCTGAGCTGAAGTTCTACTCCAACAAGGTCAAGATGGACCCGAACCTCGACACCAACATCAAGGGCCTGCACTGCCTCGGCGACTCTTCCGGCTGGACCCGCGGCCTGATGATGGCCTCCGTCATGGGCGTGCTGATGGGCCGCAAGCTGGCTGAGAAGGAAGGCTGCTGAAACGCCTTTCTGCACTAAGCTGCGCCGAATATTTGGTGCCCGATGCCTCTCCGCACTCCGTGGAGGGGCATTTTTTGCGCTTTCCGCGGCAAAACCGTGCAGGATACAAAACTCAGCAGAAAAAGTCAATTTCCGTCAACCCTGAAAATTTATGGGAATTTGAATTGATTTTCTTCGTTCAAACTGCTACAATCTCAAGTAGAACTCAAGAAGGAATTGTGTCTTGCGCATAATGCGAGGAGGGATCACTTATGTGCGAAGCCCCCGGAAGCGCAGTAACGCTGCTATGTTCCGGCATCCAGCTTTACAGCGCCGAGAGGCGCATTGCGGACTGCATCCTTGCAGATGTAAAGCGGGCGTCGATGTGTACGTCAGCAGAGCTGGCCCGGCTGAGCTGTTCGTCCGAGGCCACCATCACCCGGCTGTGCCACAAACTGGGATTCGAGAACTACCGCAAATTCCAGCTGGCGCTGGCACGGGACGCCATGGAGCAGCAGGAAGCCCAGCGTATGCGGGACGAAGGGCAGGACGAGCTGCATCAGGCACTTCTGAACATTCTGGCAAACCGCGAAGAGGAGCTGCGGGCCACCATTCAGGCCATTGATACCCGCCAGCTGCGGCAGATCCTCTCTCTGCTGCGCAGCTGCGAGGTCATGGAGGTGGTCTCTGAGGGCGGCGGCCTGCCGGTGGCCTTCGATGCCTCCATCCGGTTCAGCCACCTGGGCAAGCGGTGCGTTTCCAGCGCAGTCCACGAGAAGAACCTTGCCTTTGCCCAGACGCTGACCCCCAAAGACATCCTCATCGTGCTCTCGGCCTCCGGGCAGAGCGCCGGGCTGGAAGAGGTGTCCGCTGCCGCCAAAGGGCGGGATGTACCGGTGCTGCTCATCACCTGTGACAGCCACGGCCCGCTGGCCCAGCTGGCCGACTATGTGATGACGGCTTCCAACCGCGAACAGCGGCTCATCGAGGGCAGCCATGCGGCATCGCTGCTCTCGCCGAACGTCCTTATCGAGGTGCTTTACTACCTGCTGCGGATGGAAAATCTGTAAAAAACAAACGCTGGCACCTTCGTGCCGGCGTTTGTTTTTATCATTGGAGCTCTAAATCACTGGGCAGGATGACATCCAGCTCCGCCGCAGGCTCTGCCACGAGGCGGCGGCTCTGGTTGAAGATGGCCTTTTCCAGCGTGTTGCGGGCGAGACGTCCGTTGCCCGCCGTACGGGCGTCCTCTGCCTGCCGGCGCTCGTAGTAGCCCCGCAGCGGTTCCGTGCAGCTCTCGGCCAGCCTGTAGCCCTTGCCCCTCGCCAGCACATTCGTGATGTCCAGCAGCTCATCGGCGGTGTAGTCCGGGAACTCTATCCTGTTCGGGAAGCGGCTGGCAAGGCCGCTGTTGGCGGTCAGGAAGGTCTCCATCTCCCTGGTGTAGCCCGCAAGGATGACCACCAGCTCGTCGCGGTGGTCTTCCATCCCCTTCACCAGCGTGTCGATGGCCTCGAGGCCGAAGCTGTCCTGCTCGCCCCGGTAGAGGCTGTAGGCCTCGTCGATGAAGAGGACGCCGCCCAGCGCGCTCTGGATGACGCTGTTGGTCAGGGGGGCGGTGTGGCCGGTGTAGCGGCCCACGAGGTCTCCCCGGCTCACCTCCACCAGCTGCCCGCCCTTGAGGGCGCCGATGGCCTTGAGGTACTTTGCCACGAGCCGGGCGATGGTGGTCTTGCCGGTGCCGGGGTTGCCGGTGAAGATCATGTGCATCGAGAGGCTGGCGGTCTTGAGGCCCGCCGCCGCACGGCGCTGCTGCACCTGAATGTTATCGGCGAGGCCGAAGACGTATTCCTTCACCGGTGCAAGGCCCACGAGGTCGTTCAGCTCTTTCCTGATCTCTTCCACTGCGCCGGTATAAGCGGCCGGCAGCAGGTCGAAGAGCTTCTGGGGTCCGGCGTCGTTGAGGGCAAAGTCCAGGCCGTCCTCCCGGGCAGTCAGTGTGATCGTTCCGGTAAGCGTGGCATCTGTTTGCAGGCAGTATTCGCTCAGAGCGCGGAATATCTTATCGCAGCAGGCGGTCAGCCCCGCCGCACCCTGCTTCGGGCTGCACTGGGCCGCCACATAGTCCCGCACATCCGCGCCCGCCGACAGGGTCAGGCCGAGGCGGGTCTTCACTTTTGCGGCCAGCGCGTTGAGCTGCTGGGCTGCCAGCGCGGCGAGGGCTTCCCGCGCAAAGGCGCTGGTCTTGCAGACATCGCCCAGCGCCGAGACGAAGGCCGCACCGAACTTGTCAGCCAGCGCCTCCCGGCCCTTCCGGGAGAAGAAGACAAGGTACTTGCCGCAGGGGGTGATGCGGCTCACAGCCCCGGGGGCCAGCGCCGTTCCGGCGTCCACGAGGATGCCCTCCTTGTTGACGAGATACCGGCTGGACAGGGGCGCACTGCCCTTGACGGCGAGGTCTGCCAGCGTCCTCAAAAAGCCCGGGTAGCAGCTCTCGTAGTGCTCAAAGACCAGGATCTCGCCCGGCGCGTGGAGGGCGGCGTACAGATCCTGCAAAAAGAGCTTTTCAGCCCCCGAGTCGGGGTAAAGCGCCAGATCCATGACGGCCAGCTTATCGCTCTGCAAAAGACCCCGGGCGGCCATGCAGCGGGCCGTCTCCGTCAGAGCGAAATGCCGCCCCGTGCCGGGCGCACCGCAGAGCAGGATGACGTTCCGGGCCGTGGGGGCCTCGGTCCCCAGCACGAAGGGCCGGCGCATGGCCCGCACGACGCCGTCCACGAAGGCGTCCTGCCCCAGCACCGTCTTTTTCACCTCAGCGGCCAGCCCTTCGAAGCTGCCCAGATGCTCCTGTCTGACTTCGGTGGTGCCTTTGGCCAGCAGGCCGTCGGCCTCCATATCCTCGAGCATCTTCCGGCTCTGGGCCAGCGCCTCCTGTGTGGTGTCTCTGCGCAGCTCGGCGTTCTGTTTTTTCAGCATTTCGTCCAGCTTTTTCTGCTGCTCGAGCAGGGCTGCGTTCATATCGGGCAGACCGGGCTTTTCCGGCGGCGTTTTCTGCGTATCAAAGCGCAGTTTTCCTCCCGGGCCGAACACTCCGTTCATCAAGTTCTCCCAATCGTCGGTGTATGCCATCTGCCTGCCTCCGTCCTGCGTTTTTTCCAAGTATAGTGTACTTTGCCCCCTTTTGCAAGAAAAGTCTTGAAAATCCATGGGCAGGCGGGTACACTAATTTTATATTGATTTGATATGCGAAGGGAATGGAACGAAATGAAAACGCCCGCAGAGTGGAAAACGCTGTTCGAGAGCAGCGCCTTTGCACGGCAGACAAACTACAGCGGCCCGCTGGGGCCGGAATATAACCCCTCCGGCACCCGGCTCCGGCTCTGGGCGCCCACGGCGCAGAAGGTATCGGTCAACCTCTACCGCCGGGGCGACGGCGGGGCCTGCATGGGGACCCTGCCGCTGGAACAGCACGGGCAGGGCGTCTGGTCGGTCTATCTGCCCGGCGACCAGCACGGACATTACTATACCTTTACCGTCGAGGTGGACGGCACAGCATACGAGACGGGCGACCCCTACGCCCGGACGGCAGGCGTCAACGGCCTGCGGAGCATGATTTTAGACGCGCCCCGCATCGACCCGCCCGACTGGAACCACGACCACCGGGTCATCGTCCTGGCCTCCCGCCGGACGGTGTGGGAGGTCAGCGTCCGTGACTTCTCGCAAGACCCGGCCTGCGGCGTTCGGAATGCATGGCGGGGCAAATTCATGGCCTTTACCCAGAAGGGGACCACCCTTTCTTCCGCCGGCACCTTCCCCACCTGCCTCGACTACCTCAAGCGGCTGGGAGTGGGCTATGTGCAGCTGATGCCCATCTTCGACTTCGGCAGTGTGGACGAGAGCCGCCCCCTCACCCGGCAGTACAACTGGGGCTACGACCCCACCAACTACAACGTCCCCGAGGGCAGCTACTCCACCGACCCCGCGAAAGGCGAAGTCCGGGTGCGGGAGTGCAAGGAGATGATAGCTTCTCTCCACGCGGCGGGCATCGGCGTCATCATGGATGTGGTGTACAATCATATGTACCGCAATGAGAACCCGCTGAACAGCACGGTGCCTTATTATTTCTTCCGGCAGAACCCGGACGGCAGCTTCTCCAACGGCAGCGGCTGCGGCAACGAGTTTGCCAGTGAGCGGCCCATGGCCCGGAAATACCTCATCGACTCGGTGCTCTACTGGGCGCAGGAATATCACATCGACGGCTTCCGCTTCGACCTCATGGGCCTCTATGACGTGGACACCATGAACGAACTGCGGGCCGCGCTGGACGCTCTTCCGGGCGGCAGAAGCATCCTGATGTACGGTGAGCCGTGGCAGGGCGGCGGGAGCCAGCTCCACCGGTACGAGGCCAACAAGGCGAACCTCGCCATGCTGTCCGAGCGCATCGGCATCTTCTGCGACAACACCCGCGACGTCATCAAGGGCGGCTGTTTTGACGCCCGGGAGCCGGGTTACGTCGAGGGCAGACCGGGCAGCTTCTGGGACATCGGCGGGGCCGTGGCCGCGTGGTGCCGCAGCGACAAGCTGCCCGCCCATTCGCCCTCTCAGATCGTCAGCTATGTGTCCGCCCACGACAATTTCACTCTCTGGGATAAGCTGATGCTCGTCCGGTACGCCCGTCCCGAGTACACTGCCGCCGACTCGGCGGCGCTGGCCCAGAACCGGCTGGCGGCGGGCATCTATCTCACCTGCATGGGGATGCCCTTCCTGCAGGCCGGCGAGGAGTTCGCCCGCACCAAAAAAGGGCAGGGCAACACCTACCGCTCTTCGCCCTCCCTCAACCGTCTGGACTGGAAGCGGGCCGCGCAGTTCCACGGTCTTGTGGACTATTACCGGGGCCTGCTGGGCCTGCGGGCGCAGTTCCCCCGACTGAGCGCCTCGGACGCGGCCAGCCCGGCGGCCATCCGGTTTTTCTCGCTGGAGCAGCCCCTCGTGGGCTGGACTTTGCCCGCCGCACCCGGCGACGGCGCGGCATGGCGGGCGCTCTGCGTCTTTTACAATCCCACGGAAGAAGAAAAGCGGGTCCGCCTGCCCGACGGCCAGTGGAAACTGCTGAGCGACGGCGTATCGTCCGCGCTCTGGAAAGGCCCCAGCCGGGTCCGCGGCGGCGAAGTGACACTGCTGCCATACAGTGCAACGATTTTCGGCCAGGTATAATAAAAAAAAAAAAGCGGCCCGCCGCTTTGCGCGGCGAGCCACCCAATCATGTCCTGATTTAGCCCTGCGGGTCCTGCTGAGGCGCAGACTCGGCAGACTTCTCCTGACGAGATGCGCCGTTGGTGCCATTGCCGCTGTTGGAGGCGTTCTTTTCGCCCAGCGTCAGGCTGACAGTCTGCATCTGACCGTCGCGGGCGACGGTGATGGACAGGGTGTCACCGGCAGAGTGCTCCTGCATCAGGGTGCCAAGGTCGGTCTTCTGGGCTACCTCGGTGTTGTCGATGCTGATGATGCGGTCGCCGGCCTTGAGGCCCGCCTTATCGGCAGGGCCGCCGGACACGACGTCCATGACGTAGATGCCGTAGGCGTTGACGCCCAGCTGTGCCGCCGTCTGTGCGTCGTTGACAGCCAGATAGGTGATGCCCATGTAGGGACGGCCCGTGACGTAGCCGTTCTCCAGCAGGTCCTGCGCCACCTTGATGGCGTCGTTGATGGGGATGGCGAAGCCCAGACCCTCGGCGTCAGAGCTGGAAGACTTTGCGTTGACGATGCCAATCAGCTCGCCGTTCATGTTGAACAGGCCGCCGCCGGAGTTGCCGGGGCTGACAGAAGCATCCATCTGAATGAGGGACATGGTGTTGACAGAGCTGGAGCTCTGGATGGAGACGCTGCGGTTCAGGGCGCTGACGATGCCGCTGGTGACGGTGCCGCCCAGCTCACCCAGAGGGTTGCCCACGGCCAGCACGTTGTCGCCCACGGCCAGCTTGTCGCTGTCGCCCACGATGGCGGGGGTCAGGCCGTCGGCATCGACCTTGATGACGGCGATGTCGCTGGTGGAATCCTCGCCCACGACGGTGGCGGTGTAGTCCTTGTCGCCGATGGTGACGGTGATGTTGGACGCGCCGCTCACGACATGGTCACAGGTGAGGATGTAGCCATCCGAGCTGATGATGACGCCGCTGCCGGCGCCGCTCTCCACCTGGCTCTGGCCGTACCAGGACCACTGGGAGTAGACCACCTGCTCGGTGGTGATGACCACGACGCTGGGGCTGACGGTCTTGGCCACCTGTGCGGTGGTCATGCCGCTGGAAACAGTCGTGCCTTCGGCGGCGCTCTCAGAGTCTGCCGAAGAGCTGTCGGACCGCTCCACCTTCTGGATGATGACCTTGTTATTGCCGCCGAAGCGTGCGCCCACAAAGCCGCCCATAAAGCCCATGGCTGCGGCCAGCACCAGAGCGACGATGCCCTTTACGGCCTTGCCTGCATTCTTCTTAGGCTTCTCAGGCTTCTTCGGCGCAGCAGGGGCTGTGTTCTGCGGGCCTGCGGGGGGCGGCGTTGCGCCGCCGGAAGGCTGGGTGCTCTCGCTGAAGGCAGAAGCAGTGTTTGCGGTGTTCATGCCGCTGGAACCCACATTGGGGTAGCCGGTATCACCGGCAGGATTATTGGAAGAGGAATAGTCGTATTCCCATTTGTTTTCATCCATCGTGATTACTTCCTTTCTAAGGGATTAGAAGTTGTTTTCATAACCGTTGCGCACCGTCTGAGCGGTCTTTTTGCCCGCATACTGCGTTGCTTTCCCTTGCAATCCGCCTAGGATTGCTTCGGGAAAGCGCCTTGCCTGCCGGCAAAAATCCTCGCCCATTCGGCACTCTCCGGCTATGAAAACAACTTCGACCGGGGGAAGAGCTTTTTCGCTCCTCTCCGGCACGGTTTTATTCTATCCGCTAATTGTGAAAATCAATCGTTTCCCCAGTGAAGAATGTGTGAAATAAGGTCTAAGGAGTTTCTATGAAAATCAGCGCCACTCAAACGGGCTTTGCCCTTTATAAAGAGGCCGACGTCATCGGCCGGTGCGGCGTCACGCCCACCCCAAAAGGCGCGGACATCACGGCCCTGTCCGTCCTGCCCCGGTGGCGGCGGAAGGGCTACGGCTCCTACCTGTTAAAAGAGATATTGCGCCGGTTCGGCGGTTATGACCGGGAGGCTGCGACGGTGTTCACCGCGCCCCTGCCCGCCGACGAGGGCGAAGGGCTGTTCTGGCAGAAATTCGGCTTTGCGCCTGAGGATGGGCGGCTCGTCCGCCGCCGCACCCCCGATTTGACGGCGGTGCGCTTCGTGCAGGACTATCTTGCCGCCCATCTCCCCCACCCGAAGCTCTGCATCGATGCCACCTGCGGCAACGGCAGCGACACGGCGTTCCTCTGCCGCCTTGCCGGCCCGGAAGGCCGGGTGCTGGGCTTCGACATCCAGCCCGAGGCCATCACTTCCACCCGCGCCCGGCTCGAAAAGCAGGGCCTTACGGCAGAGCTTATCTGCGACAGCCACGCGAACCTCTTACAGTATGCCCGGCCCGGCACGGCGGACATCGTGATGTTCAACTTCGGCTGGCTGCCCGGGGCCGACCACAGCGTCTTCTCCACAGCAGACAGCAGCGTCCCTGCGCTGGAAGCCGCCCTCGCGGCGCTGCGCGCCGGCGGCGTGCTCAGCGCCATCCTCTACAGCGGGCGCGTCATCGGCACGGACGAAAAGCAGAGCATCCTCGGCTGGCTGCGGGCTCTCCCGCTGGAAAAATATACCGTACTGGTGTGCGATTTTTCCAACTGGGCCGACACCGCGCCCCTGCCCTGCCTTGTTCTGAAAAAATAGCAAAAACTCTTGCATCCATGTGGATTTTCTGTTAAAATAAGTGTTGTATGTAATTTTATAGGAGAGTTTCCCATGGAAACAGACCCTATTGTTTGCTGATACATCCACCCGGCCCTTCGCGGGGCCGCATCTCAGGAGAACGAAACTTTTATGACAAATCGTGAAGAAATCAAGCGCCGCCGGACGTTTGCTATCATCAGCCACCCCGACGCCGGCAAAACGACGCTGACCGAAAAGCTGCTGCTGTACGGCGGAGCCATCAATCAGGCAGGCTCTGTCAAGGGCAAGCAGAGTGCAAAGCACGCCGTGTCCGACTGGATGGACATCGAGAAGCAGCGCGGCATCTCCGTCACTTCCTCTGTGCTGCAGTTCAACTACGCAGGCAAGTGCGTGAACATTCTGGACACTCCGGGCCATCAGGACTTCTCGGAGGACACCTACCGCACCCTGATGGCAGCCGACTCGGCTGTCATGGTCATCGACGCCGCAAAGGGCGTCGAGGCCCAGACCATCAAGCTGTTCAAGGTCTGCACCCTGCGCCATATCCCCATCTTCACCTTCATCAACAAGATGGACCGCGAGGCCCGCGACCCCTTCGAGCTGATGGAGAACATCGAAGAAATTCTGGGCATCAAGACCTACCCCATGAACTGGCCCATCGGCTGCGGCAAGGAGTTCAAGGGCGTGTTCGACCGCAACACCCGCAAAGTGCTTGCTTTCTCCAGCGACGGCCGCGCCAACGGCGTCAAGAAGGTCGAGGAGACCGAGGCCGAGCTGGGCGATGCCGCACTGGACGAGCTGCTGACCCCCTATCTGCACCAGCAGCTGGTGGACGAAATTGAGCTTCTGGACGGTGCTGCCGAGGAATTTGACCTCGACCGCGTGCTGCGCGGCGAGCTGAGCCCCGTGTTCTTCGGCTCTGCGCTGACCAACTTCGGCGTCGAGCCCTTCCTCGAGAACTTTCTCCGCCTCACCCCCACCCCGCTGGCCCGCGTGGACAGCCTGACCGGCGAGGCCGTTGACCCCTGCCGCGATGAGTTCTCGGCCTTCATCTTCAAAATTCAGGCCAACATGAACAAGGCCCACCGCGACCGTATCGCCTTCATGCGCATCTGCTCGGGTAAGTTCGAGCGCGGCATGGAAGCCTACCATGTGCAGGAGGGCAAGAACATCAAGCTGGCCACCGGCACCCAGCTGATGGCGCAGGACCGCGCCATCGTCGATGAAGCCTACGCAGGCGACATCATCGGCCTGTTCGACCCGGGCATCTTCTCCATCGGCGACACCCTGTGTACCGGCAAGAAGAAGGTCGAGTTCGCCGGCATCCCCACCTTCTCCCCCGAGCACTTTGCCCGCATCGAGCAGAAGGACACCATGAAGCGCAAGCAGTTCGTGAAAGGCATGGAGCAGATCGCTCAGGAGGGCGCTATCCAGATCTTCCGCGAAGTGGGCGGCGGTATGGAAGAAGTCGTGGTCGGCGTCGTCGGCGTGCTGCAGCTGGAAGTGCTGGAGTACCGTCTGAACACCGAGTACAACGTCGAGATCCGGATGCAGCAGCTCCCCTTTGAGCAGCTGCGCTGGATCCAGAACGACCCCGACACTTACGTCCTGCGTGACCTCGACCTCACCAGCGACACCAAGGCCGTCGAGGACATGAAGGGCAATCGCCTGCTCCTGTTCACCTCCGATTGGGCTATCCGCTGGGCTGAAACGCACAATGAGACGTTAAAGCTGAGCGAATTTGGCAATATTTAAGTTACAGGTTCCCAAGAGCTGCTATGCAGAAGACCTGCATGGCAGCTCTTTTTGGAATAAATCTAAAATGCAACAATATGTACCAGTCAGCGACAACACCCCCCTTCGCGGGGCGCTGCCGGAAAAGAAGGTAACGATTTATGGAAAAACGTAACATTGGCAAAAGCGGCCTCTCCGCACCATTTCTGGGGCTTGGCACCTGGGCCATCGGCGGTGGCAGCTGGTGGGGCGACAACGACGACGCCCTGTCGGTAAAAGCCATCGAGACTGCCGTGGAGCAGGGCATCACCTGGATAGACACCGCCCCCATCTACGGCCTTTACCACAGCGAAGAGGTGGTGGGCGAAGCTTTGCGCCACATCGACCGGGACAAGGTCATCCTCTCCACCAAGTGCGGCCTCGAGTGGCGGCACGAAAGCCCCGTTCTCCACAAGGTGGTGGACGGCGTGCAGACCTACCGCGACCTGTCGGCCAGGAGCATCATCGAGGATGTGGAAGACAGCCTGCGCCGTCTCGGCACCGACCATCTGGACGTGCTCTACACCCACTGGCAGACGCCGGACCTTTCCATCTTCCCGCTGGAAGAGACCGTCGAGGCCATGATGAAGCTCAAGGAGCAGGGCAAGATCCGTGCCATCGGCGCGTCCAACACCACCGCTGAGTTCATCCGCGGCTACTGCAAATACGGCCAGCTGGATGTCATTCAGGAAAAGTACAGCCTGCTGACCCGCCGCATCGAAAAGCAGCTGCTGCCCACCTGCAAGGAGCTGGGCGTGTCCATTCAGGCTTATTCTCCCTTGGAGCAGGGCCTGCTCACCGGCAAGGTGACCATGGACACCACCTACCCCGAGGGCAGCACCCGGAACACGAACCCCTGCTTCCAGCCCGCCCGCCGGATACAGGCCATCCGGCTGCTGGACAGCTGGTCTGACCTCTGCGAGAAGTACCACTGCACCAAGGCGCAGCTGGTCATCGCCCTGACGGCCCGGATGATCCCCGGCCTGCACGTGTTGTGCGGCGCACGGACGCCGGAGCAGGCCATCGACAACGCTGGTGCGCTCCACATCGCACTGGAAGGCGCCGACGCCGTCCAGATGAAGTGGGACGTGGACGCGATTTCCTGAGCAAAACCGCAGATATGAAATGAGCAGAGCCTCCACCGAAAGGTAGAGGCTCTGCTCGTTTTATATCTGGATTCTTTATGATAAACTGGAAGTTGTTATTGTAAATCATTTTTTGATATTTCAATCGATGGATAGTGCTCTAAACTTGTTAAGTCAACATCTAATGGAGTAACGTATTCCATATAAAATTTTTCAGGATTTTTATCTTGCAATTTTTTAAGTTTATTCTTAATTTTTTCCTCCTCTGTAGAAACAAAAACCACTGATACTACTCCTACCTTTTCACTTGGATTCATTCTGCTATCTTCAACATTTCCACATAAAATCATTCTAACTGTATTCATAATAATCCTCCTCCACATATAACTTCCGATTTGTAAACCATAAACTCAAATTACAGATTCCTACAATTTGCAAATCATTATATACTCTTCGTCATTCTCATCGACAATTTCAAATCCTACTTTTAGATACATATGAACTGCATAATTCATCTTCTGAACAGATAATGACACTTGCTTATATCCTTGCATTTTCAGTTTTTTTAGCATCTGCTCCATTAGATTAGTTCCAATACCATAGTTTCTATACTGTTTTAAAAGTGAAATTGCAAATGATGGTGTTTCAGCATCAATATGTCCATAATCATTCATAATACGACACCATACTGCACCAACAATTTCATTATTGGCTTCAGCAACCAAACACAAGTCTCCTTTATTCTTACCAAAATCTTTAACATACACCTGTAATTCTGGTTGATTTATAATCTCTTTTGGTGGTATAGGAACCCCTTCTGGAATAAAAATTGCTTCGTATAAAAAAGTATTTAGCACCTTGGACTCGTTTTGTCTTAATTCTCTTATTGAATAATCCATATAAACCTCCGATTTATTTTTTATAAATCAGTTGCTATTCCACACATCCAAACACCTCCACAAACAACGATTTGCCGACCTCACCCATTCTCCTTCCAGAACAGTCCGCCGCTGGTCTGGAAGAGCAGCCACGGATTGATGCTCTTGCTGCCGAGCTTGAAGTCCATGGTCAGGTCTTCGCCCAATGCGCCCACAGCCTGCCCGCGCTCCACGCTTTGGCCCTCGCTCACCGAGAGAGCATCCAGCCCGTAGAGGTAGCTGCGCAGCCCGCAGCCGTGGTCGATGACGACGGTGTTGCCGGTGAGGGCAAGGTCCCGGGCCAGCACCACGACGCCGTTGGCCGGGGCGCGGCAGGGGTCGCCCGGGATGGTGTAGAGCTTCGTGGAGTTCGACTTGCTGCCCTGCTTGCCGCCGGTGACTTTGGTCTGGCCGAAGTCCACGAGGGTCATGTAATTCTCCGCCGGGCAGGCGAAGCCGCCGCTCCACAGCTTTTCGCAGGCAGGCTGCTCATAGAGGGGCCAGACGGCGTTGCGGAACTCGGTGTTGGCAGCTTCGGAGGCCTCCGGTTCGGCTTCGATCTCAACCGTGCCGAAGTCCTTCGGGATGACGGTGATGTTCTTCACCACCGTCTCGCCGCCCACGGTAAAGGTCACTTCGTGCGCACCGGCAGCGGCATTGTAGGCCGCCGGGATATAGGCGCGCCACCCGCTGCCCAGACGGACAGCCTGCACATTGCCGAGGTCTGTTTCCACCGTAGGGGCCGTCTCACCCACCATGCCGGTGAAAGCCGCGGCCACCGTGCCGCCCTGCTCCATCCGTTCGGCGGAAAGCTCCACCTCGGCGCTTGCCTGCAGCGTAAAGCGGAAGGAATAATTGTACCAGCCGATGGGCTTCGCGGGCTTTTCGAGCCGGACGTCCTGCCGCAGCTCGCCGGTGCTGCCGCCCTCGAACTGGGTGGCCAGCATATTTTCCGGCAGACGCCAGACGGTCAGCTCGGCCTTATAGTCGCCGTTGGCCGGGAACAAAAAATCGTCGTAGGAGGCCGCAGTCCCCTCGAAGACCACATTGCCCCCGCTGTCGGTGATGGTCAGCGGGCCGTAGCTGTACCACTCGGGCAGGGCGAAGGCCGGGTGGGCGTCGTAGAGGACGCCAAGCTTCTGCACCGTGAGGGTGCGGGGGCTGGCGAAGACTTTATCCACCTGCCCGCCCAGCAGCGGCACCTGCCAGCACCAGCCGTTGGGCTCCAGCTCCTGCCCGGCGAACTGCACCTCAGACGCGGGCTTCGCGCCCTCCGAGGTGAACGAATAGCTCACGCCCAGCACCGCTGCAAGCAGCACCACGACGCCCAGCGCGACGCCGATGAGCCATAACAAAAGCTGCTTCATATATGTATCTCTCCTCCTAAAGTTTGGGTGCAAGGCCCGGCTGCTAAAGAGCCGCAGGCGAAAACGCCTTACCTGCCCGGCCTGCCAATGGCTCTCCCCTTGGGAGAGCTGGCGCGCAAGCGCCTGAGAGGGTATAAAAAGGCGCACCGGAACAGCCCTGTTACAGACTGCCGGTGCGCCCTTCGTCATTTTGTTCTGTTTCGGCCCGCGTTATTCGGCAGTATCCTCAGCGGGAGCAGCCTTGTCTTCGGTCTCAGCAGGCTCTTCCTCAGCGGGGGCGGCGGTATCCTCGCCGAACAGCAGACGCTCGTACTCGTCCAGCTCCTGCTCACGGCGGCGCAGATAAACAGCCACAGCAGCCAGCGCACCAGCCACAGCAGCCAGCGTTGCGATAACAGCGATCAGACAGGATTTCTTCATAGGTTCAGCACACTCCTTTTTGGTCGAACCAGCGGTCCGGCTATTTTCAGCGGTCGTTCCGCGGCACAGGCTCGGTCTATTCTGAAACTATTATACCCGGACTTCACGAAAATTACAACCAAAAAGGCAAAATTTTGCTTTTTCAGAGCCCCAGCTTTTTCTTATACGCCTTGAATGCGCCGGGCAGAGTGTATTCGTTCTGCAGCTGTTCGCGGCTGGCCCAGACACAGCCCGCCGGGGCTTCCGCACTGCCGACGCAGACAGAATAGCCGCTCATCCGCCACTCGATGTGGCTGAAAATATGCTTTGCCGCCGGCAGAGGTTCGATGCTCTCACAGGCAAGGCCCAGCGCTTCCAGCCGGGCGCAGACTTCTTCGGCGCTGAGGGCTTCGCCCTCCCACAGAAGCGGCTGCCACAGACCGGCCAGCAGACCTTTTTGGGGCCGCTGCTGCAACAGGAAGCGCTCTTCGGCATCTTCGGCCAGCACTACCGTCACCGGCTCGATGCGCCGTGCCTTGGGCGCAGCCTTATGGGGCAGTTCCAGCGCCGTGCCGGCCCTGCGGGCTTCACACAGAGAGGCCAGCGGACACTGCCCGCAGAGCGGTGCGCCGTTCGGCACACAGACCAGTGCGCCCAGCTCCATCAGAGCCTGGTTGTAGTCGCCCGCCTTTTCGGGGGGCTGATGCTCCATGACCCGGGCCGTAAAAGCTCGTTTTACCGGCGGTTCTGTAATAACGCCGGGGTCATTATACAGTCTGGAAAACACCCGCAGAACATTTCCGTCCACCGCCGGGACAGCCAGCCCGAAGCTGATGGAGGCGATGGCCCCCGCCGTGTAGTCCCCGATACCGGGCAGAGCGCGGAGGGCGTCGTAGTCGGCCGGCAGCTGCCCGCCGTACTGCTCACAGACGATGCGGGCGGCCTTTTGCAGGTTGCGTACCCGGCTGTAGTAGCCCAGCCCCTCCCAGAGCTTGTGGAGCTTTTCTTCTTCGCACGCCGCCAGCGCTGGGATGTCCGGCAGGGCGGCGAGGAAGCGCTCATAGTATGGCAGCGCCGCCGAGACGCGGGTCTGCTGCAGCATGATCTCGCTGAGCCAGACGTGGTAGGGGCTGGGGTCGGTGCGGAAGGGCAGGATGCGCTGGTTCTTGTAGAACCATTCCAGCAATGCCGGGGCGATGTTTTCCACTTGTTTTGCTCTCCTTGTTGAAAAATGTAAAGGCGGCTTGCCCTCTCAGGCCGCTTCGCGTCCAGCTCTCCCAAAGGGAGAGCCTTTTGCCTGCCGGGAAGCCTTATGCCTCTCCCTTTGGGAGCAACAATGATGACCGCCGCCAGTGGCGGAAACAGGGAATCATTGTTGGGGCAGTGGCCAGCAAGACGCAAGTGCTTTTTAAGCACGAAGCGGATGCTGGGTGCCGCAACCCGGGTAGTGGCGCGGCGTCAGCCGTGACGGAGAGGGCAAGGACTCTAACCAAAAACCGGGCCGCTGCGAAAAGCAGCAGTCCGGTCTTAGTGTGCTCTATCTTAGAAGCCGTAAGCCGTGCGGGGGAAGGGCAGCACGTCACGGATGTTCTGGATGCCCGTGAGGTACATGATCATGCGCTCGAAGCCCAGACCATAGCCTGCGTGCTCCACGCCGCCGAACTTGCGGAGGTTCAGGTACCAGTCGTAGCTGGACTTGTCCAGACCCAGCTCGTCCATACGGGTCACGAGCTTGTCGTAGTCCTCCTCACGCTGGCTGCCGCCGATGAGCTCGCCGATGCCGGGGACCAGCATATCGGCTGCGGCCACGGTCTTGCCGTCGGCGTTCTGCTTCATGTAGAAGCTCTTGATCTCCTTCGGGTAGTCGGTGACGAAGACGGGCTTCTTGAACACCACCTCGGTCAGGTAGCGCTCGTGCTCGGTCTGGATGTCCACGCCCCACTCCACGGGGAACTGGAACTTCTTGTTGTTCTTCTTCAGGATCTCGATGGCGTCGGTGTAGCTGATGCGGCCAAACTCGCTGTTTGCCACCAGCTCAAGGCGCTCGATGAGGCCCTTGTCGATGAACTGGTTGAAGAAAGCCATCTCATCGGGGCAGTTGTCCAGAACGTAGCGGATAACGTACTTGGTCATGGCCTCGGCGGTGTCCATGTAGCCGTTCAGATCGCAGAACGCCATCTCCGGCTCGATCATCCAGAACTCGGCGGCGTGGCGGGTGGTAAAGCTCTTCTCGGCGCGGAAGGTGGGGCCAAAGGTGTACACCTTGCCGAACGCCATTGCCATGGCCTCGGCTTCCAGCTGGCCGGAAACGGTCAGGTTGACGGGCTTCTCGAAGAAGTCCTTGGTGTAATCGACGGTGCCGTCCTCGTTCTTGGGGACGTTGTCGAGGTCGAGGGTGGTGACGCGGAACATCTCGCCGGCGCCCTCACAGTCGGAAGCGGTCAGCAGCGGAGAGTGGGCGTAGACAAAGCCGTTCTCCTGGAAGAACTTGTGGATGGCGTAAGCGGCCACGCTGCGGACGCGGAAAGCGGCGTTGAAGGTGTTGGTGCGGGGGCGCAGGGTGGGCATGGTGCGCAGATACTCCATGCTCATCTTCTTTTTCTGCAGCGGATACTCGTCGGCGGGGCAGTCGCCCAGGATCTCGACGGAATCAGCGTTCAGCTCAAAGGGCTGCTTTGCCTGCGGAGTCAGCACGATGCGGCCCACGACGCGCAGGCTGCTGTACAGGCCGGTGTGGACGACCTCATCGTAGTTTGCCAGCTTGCCGGCTTCCAGCACGACCTGCAGGGTCTTGAAGCAGCCGCCGTCGGACAGGGCGATGAAGCCGATGTTCTTGGAGTCGCGGATGTTCTTTGCCCAGCCGCATACGGTGACGACCGTACCATCGGCGGGGGTGTTCTTGTACAGCGAAACGATCTCAGTGCGTTCCATAGTTTTTCTCCTTATCGATTGATGCATTCCGGCTTGCCTGAGAGTCGTCAAGACGCGGGCTGGCACAGGATTTTTGTTGTCAGGCAAAGCTTATTGAGCGCAGGAATACTTGGTGTATTTCAAGCGAGATAAGCAAAGCATGACGGCAAAAAGACCCGCCAGACAGCGCCGGGACGGCTCGAAGGTAAGCCTAAAAAGAAAAAGACAGCTTTTCTCCCTGAAAGTTCAGGGCGAACAAGCTGTCTTGTAATGTCCGCGGTGCCACCTGAATTACCGGAAGCGTCCGGTCGCTCACGCGCTCAAGTAAAAGCGCTGCTCCGTTAACGCTGAGCCTGCGGCGCACCTACTGGCGGCGCATCTTTCTCACTGCGCCCTGTTCAGTTTGCTGCTCCCGGGTGTTCGTTCACGCACCGTCCGCGCACGGCTCCCAGCTCTGCCGCGCTCTCTGTGGCGTTGTGATGCGCTACTTTTCCCAATCACTGCATTTACCATTAAAATATAGCACTTTGCCGCCGTTTCGTCAAGCGTCCGGGCCAAGCAGGGCCTGAACAAGGCCGTTGGCCGCCAGCTGCCCGGCGTAGAGGGCCTCGTTGAGGTTATTGCCGTGGCCTCCTATCTCGATGAGCAGACTGCCGGTGGTGAGGTCCTGATTATAAAAGCGGTAGCTGAACAGCACAGGCCGGGTGAAACCGGGGTACATCCCCTCCATGCTCCGCTCCCATGCGGCGGCGAAACGGAGGTTCTGCCGCCAGCTGGGCAGCCGGACGCTGCCGCCGTTGTCGCACCCGCAGATGATCATGACCTGCGCGGCCTGCCGCCCGTCCACGGTGCAGACCGGGGCCATCCGGGAACCGCCCTCTGTCTCGATGGCGTCCCGGTGGACGTCCAGCACCACCTTGATGCTGGGGTACTGGGCCAAGTACCGCTGGACGACGGCCCGGCTGTTCTCGTAGCTGCCGGTGTAGCTGGGGTAGTCGTTCAGGGTCTCGTCGTGGAGGGTGTTCAGCCCGGCGGCGTTGAGGGTGTCGGCCATCACCCGGCCCACGGCACACATATTCAGGTTCGTGTCGGTGGTACGGGCGCCGTCGCCGGGCGAATACCACAGCCCCGCCGAGAGGCGGTAGTCCTCGGTGGCGTGGGTGTGCATGATGAGGATCTGCGGGTCAGGGCTGTCCTTTTCGACGCCAAAGGGCAGTGGGGCCTGTATCTCTGCCGCGATGTCCGCCGCAGTCTGTCGGGTGTTGTTCTTGATGCTGCCCGCGCCGCAGGCAACGTACTTTTCACCGCTGCCTTGCGGGTAATTTTTTTCAATCACTGCGCCCGCGCCTTCGGGCCGGGCGTCGTCACCCAGAAGCTCCACAAGATAATTTTCAATGTTTCCTGCCGGGACGGCGGCTTCGGGCGGAGAGGCGGCAGCCCCGGTGCTTTCAGGGGCGGCTTCGGCCACAGATGCGGCCTCCTGTGCCGCGCCGGAGACGGCCTTTCGGCTCAGGGAGAGCGCCGTCTGCGCCGCCGGGACAGGCCCGGCGATGATTGCCGCCAGCCCCAGCACAAGGCTGTGGGCCGTGATGGTCAGAGCCGCAAAAAGGGCCGCTGCGCCCAGAAAGGGCAGCAGATGGCTCTGCCCGGCCTCGCCATAGCGCATAGACTGCCCCCTCCCCTTTTGTTTTATCCATACAATATGATGGACGGCCTGGTTTTATCCCACCAGCCAGCAGAGCTGGGCGATGCTGAGCCTCGGCTGCAAGGCGCGGTTAATGGCCGCGCCCAGCAGGGCGGCCCCGTGGGCGATGACGCTGTCCAGTTCCCGGGGCGTCACCACAAGGTCTTTGCCCTCCTGCGCCATCATCAGGGTGGGGATGCCCGCCGCGATGACCGGCAGGCCCAGACGGGCCGCGTCCAGATGCTTGCTGCTGCCGGGCTGGGCCGGGCAGAGGCCGGTGTCGGAGAACTGCAGCGTCCGGCCCAGACGCTGGGGTTCCGACGAGCAGAGGCTGTCCACGCAGATGAGGGCCGTGGGCCGCACTTCCCGCACCAGCGCACCGGCAAGCTGCTGCAGACTCAGACCGGTGGACGCCGAGACGCCCGGGGCCACCGCCGCCACCGGGCGGATGCCCTTCACCGGCGGACGGCCTGCGCCCATCGTGACAAAAATTTTCTGAACGGTGCGGGGGCCGAGGGCGTCGGCGGTGACCCGGCGGTTGCCCACGCCCAGCACCAGCACCGGCCCCTCCGGCGGCAGAAGCGCCCGCAGCTCGTCCGCTGCCTGCTCGATGACCTCGGCGTCCCGCTCGTCCAGCACACTGACGCTGGGGACTTCCAGCGTGACGTACCGCCCCCGGGGCTTTTCGAGGCCCTCCCGGGCGATCTCCACCCGCGTCACCGTCACGCCGCCCCGTTTTGCCGTGGCCGCGCGGACTCCGCCGGGCAGGTCAGCCGCGGCCATGTAGAGCTCGTCCGCCATATCTGTCAAGCGCATGATTTTCCCTCTTTTCTGCTCTGTTTGCCGCCAAAAAGCCGGTTTTGGGGCCTCGCGGCACAAAAAGTATGGGAAAATCAAAACTTTTTGAAACAAAAATCGAAAAAATGCTTGCGCTGGAACGGCAAATATGGTATCATAAGGTGCGCTGTTATAGGTAGCCAAGGAGGTGGAACGAATGCCTAACATCAAATCTCAGAAGGACCGTGTCGTGCAGGCTGTTGCAGAGCAGGCTCACAACAAGGCCATTAAGACCAACCTGAAAACAGTCGTCAAGAAGGCAGACGCTGCCATCGATGCGAATGCCGCTGACAAGGACGCAACCGTCCTGGCTGCTGTTTCCGCGATCGACAAGGCTCGCGCTAAGGGTGTCATCAAAAAGAACACCGCTAGCCGCAAGATCAGCCGTATGGCAAAGCGTGCTAACAAGAACGCTTGATCGCAGTTTGATTGACGAACAAAACCCCTGTACCGGGACCCCGGTGCGGGGGTTTTTGTTTTTTATTTTTCGGGTGCGGGGTCGGTCAGATTGCTGTTGCCGCAGGGCTGATTTTTTCTTTAAGTGGGGTTTCGCGCCGGTGGCGCGGGGGTAGAGCGCGGTTACGCGAGGTTAAGTTCTCTTTTGCGTGCCAAAAGAGAACCAGAAAACCACCAGCGATTTCGACGCGCTGGATCCACGAGAAAG
>ENA-OXET01000155-OXET01000155.1-human-gut-metagenome-genome-assembly--contig:-NODE-155-length-48020-cov-11.109809_pt1 | contig 48020 bp, 47 predicted proteins | sample MGYA00249831_ERZ652256 | MGnify/ENA primary metagenome ERZ652256 (study PRJEB26925, sample SAMN05826983) | human gut metagenome | biome: ENVO:2100002; feature: ENVO:00000062; material: ENVO:00002003... | reverse complement strand
CTCTCGGGAGACGGGCTTGCCCTCTCCGTCATCGCTTGCGCGATGCCACCTCTCCCAAAGGGAGAGGCTTTCTGTGCCTTTTTGCTCAAAAAACTTCCTGAAGATACATTTTATTGGACTTTTATTCTGCTATACTCCTGTCAGAACAAAAAGACACAGGAGGGAAGAGGAATGAAAGACATTGAGCTTCGGTATGTGGGCGGTCATGTGGAGGTGTATACGGGGGCGGGCGCGTTCCTGTTCTCGGCGGACACCCTGCGGGAGGCGATGGAAGAGCTGGATGCCGCCTGATGCATTCCCGGGAATGCCGGAAAGCAACGGGCGGGAGTTAGAAAATACTAATATAAAATGAATGTAAAATTCAAGAAAGGAACTGCCTGAGAAGGCCCGGAAATCTTAAAATTCCGGTCAAAAAAGTGATTTTCCTGTAAAATAATGCTTGTTGAGCCGGGGGGTTCGATGCTATAATAAAAAGGACGGCGTTTTGCGTGTGGAGAGCTAGGCACGGCCGTCTTGTGCAAGAGAGCAATAGGAAGATTTTAGGAGCATTGTTTTATGGACATTACACACATCACCTCTCTGCTGGGCGGTATTGCGCTGTTCCTGTATGGCATGTCGATCATGGGTGCCGGCCTCGAAAAGCTGGCCGGCGGCAAGATGCAGGGCATATTGCAGAAACTGACTTCGTCCACCATCAAGGGCGTCATTTTCGGCACCCTCATCACCGGCGTCATCCAGTCGTCGGCCGGTACGGTCGTCATCTGCGTCGGCCTCGTCAACTCCGGCATCATGACCCTTACGCAGTCGGTAGGCGTTATCATGGGTGCAAACATTGGTACTACGGTCACCGGTCAGCTCATCCGCATGGCGGATATTTCGGGCGACAGCCTCATCCTGACCCTCATCCAGCCCAAGACGTTTGCGCCGGTGGTGGCGTTTATCGGCTGCATTTTTTATGTGTTCATCCGCAACGCGAAGAAAAAGAACATCGGCCAGATCATGCTGGGCTTCGGCATCCTGTTCACGGGCATGAGCCTGATGGACACCGGCGTGTCTCCCCTGCGTGAGAGCGCAGCGTTCCAGGAGCTGTTCGTCACCATGACCAACCCCATCCTCGGCGTTCTCGTGGGCGTGGTGGTCACGGTCATCATCCAGTCCTCTTCGGCCTCTGTGGGTATCCTGCAGGCGCTTTCCAGCACCGGCCTCGTCACCTTCAGCTCGGCCATCCCCATCGTGCTGGGCGCCCACATCGGCACGGCCTTCACCCCCCTGCTGACCATCGGCGGCTCCTCCAAGGACGGCAAGCGCGCCGCCCTCATCCACCTGTACTTCAACATCATCGGCAGCGTCATCCTGCTGGCGCTGGTCTATGCAGTCCAGTTCACCATCGGCATCCCCATGTGGGGCGATGTGATGAACAAGAGCAGCATTGCAAACATCCACACCATGACCAGCGTCATTGCGATGCTGCTCTTCCTGCCCTGCAGCGGCGTGCTGTCCAGGCTGGCCATGATGACCGTGCCGAACAGCGCGGAGGAGGCGCAGGAGCTGAGCATGCCTGTGCTGGATGAGCGCCTGTTCAAGAGCCCGGCTGTGGCTCTGCAGCAGGCCAAGAACGCGGTGGTCAAGATGTCCCGCCGCGCAGCCCGCAACGTCGGCCTCGCCACCCCGCTGCTGCTCAAGATGGACGAGGACGTCGTGAGTGCCATCGATGTCCGCGAGAACCTCATCGACCGGATGGAGGTGGACATCTCCAACTACCTCATCAAGCTGGCAGACCAGGAGCTGGGCGACGCGGAGAGCCATGAGGTGACCGAGCTGCTCAACTTTGTCACCGAGTGCGAGCGCATCGGCGACTATGCAGTCAACATCAAAGAAAAAGCGCAGGAGCTGGCCGACAAGGAAGTCACTTTCAGCGAGAAGGCACAGCAGGAGCTGAAGCTTCTCGACAATGCGCTGGAAAAGATACTGACCCTCACCACGGACGCCTTCGAGTTCGACGACGCCCGGACCGCCAGTCAGGTGGAGCCGCTGGAACAGGTCATCGACATCCTCGTGGAGCGGCTTCGTGCGCAGCACATCAAGCGTCTGAAGGATGGTGTCTGCTCCATTGATACCGGTGTCGTCTATCTCGATGTGCTGAGCAATGCAGAGCGTATCTCGGACCACTGCTCCAACATCGCCGCCCGTCTGGTGGGCATGGAGGCAGGCGAGGACTACGACTCCCATACCCTCAAGAACATGATGCACCACAACCCCACCAAGGAATATATGCTCAACTACGAGCAGTGCCGTAAGGACTACCTTATCCCGCTGGAACAGCTCGAAGCCTGATCCTGATAAAGGATAAAACCAGTGCAGACCTCCCCGGGGAGGTCTGCACTGGTTTTGTTTATTCGCCCAGGTCTTCCAGCAGCGCCCGGAGGGCCGTTTCGCCGGTGACGTAGAGGCCCTGCTTGAGCCGGAGGGCATCGGCCTCGGGCAGGAGATTGACATAGATGCCGGTGCGCAGGAGCCGCTTGTCGGGCAGCCCGTTGTCGGAGCAGGTGTAGACGACCACCCGCCCGCCCTCGTCGCAGAGGTAGAAATCGGTGCCGCTCTGCCCGGCGGAGCCCTGCGCGGCCAGACCCGGCTCGGAGGCCGGCGTCTCTTCGCCGGAGTCGGCAGGGAAGGGGAGACTGGGCAGGGCCATCCAGAACAGGCTGAACACGATGGTAAAAATGCACAGCGCATAGAAAATGCAGAGCCAGACCTTGCGCATGGCAGTGGACTCCTTTCGGCTGAAATGATGTTTCAGACGGTAGTATGTGCAAAAGAAAACTGCCTCAGACAGGGATGCAGAATTTTCACACCCGGATGCTGTACTTTGGCGGGGCAGATGTGCTATACTAACATCGTATCCCGTCGATTTCCCCCTTGCGGAAGCGGGCGGCGCGGACTATAATGTGTTATTATGGCTGTAGGCCGTCTGGCCCCAGCAGGAACAGCAAACGGCATCGTCAGAGGATGCTTTGAGATGCAGAACAGTGAAAATTGCGATAGGAGGCGATCCTTATCTCAAACAATGAAAGACGGAGACTCCACAGTGATGGTGCGCTCCGGGAGCAGCGGCCCGCAGCGGAGCAGAACCGGCGGGTCCGTGAGGCCCGCGGGCCGCAGGAGCAGGGAGAAAGGCGCGGCCATCCCGCTCTCGGATTCCTGGGCCGGACCATCGTCACCCTCGTCTGTCTGGGCATTATGGCGGGCAGTCTGGTGGCAGTGGGCGCTGTGTACTATGTGGTGCAGGCTACGGCCAGTGACGGCGACCTGCTGAACCTCGACAACATCGAACTGAGCCAGTCGAGCCTTGTGGTGGCCACCGACCCCGACACCGGCGCACAGGTGGAGTACGCCACCCTGCGCTCCTCCAACAGCCACCGCGTCTGGGCGGACCTCGAGCAGATCCCCACCAACCTACAGTATGCATTCATCTGCACCGAGGACAAAGACTTTTACAGCGAGCCGGGCGTCAACTTCAAGCGCACCATCGGCGCGATGATCAATGAATACCTGCTGCCCATCTACAGCTCCAAGCAGGGCGCCTCCACGCTGGAACAGCAGCTCATCAAGAACCTGACCAGCGACAAGAGCGCCAGCGGCATCGAGGGCGCACTGCGCAAGCTGCGCGAGATCTACCGCGCCCTCATCCTGAGCCGCAGCTACTCCAAGGAGACCATTCTGGAAGCCTACCTGAACACCATCAGCTTCACCGGTACCATCCAGGGCGTCCAGACGGCGGCAAACGAGTACTTCGACAAGGATGTCAGCGAGCTGACCCTCTGGGAGTGCGCGTCCATCGCCTCCATCACCAAGAATCCCACCAACTATAACCCCTACACCAACCCCGAGAACCTCATCAACCGCCGGAACTTCCTGCTCTACAATATGTGGCAGCAGGGTGTCATCTCGGAGGAGGATTACCGCAGCGCCGCTGCCCAGCCGCTGGTGCTGGCAGAGACGGACAACACGAAGAAGAGCAGCTCCACCACCTCTTACTTCACCGATGCCCTCTTCAACGAGGTGGTGAAGGACATCATGGCCAAGGAGGGCGTGGATGAGTCCACCGCCCAGAGTATGCTCTACACCGGCGGCTACACCATCGAGGCAACGGTCAACCCCAAGATCCAGACCGCGATGGAGAACCTGATGCTCAACACCGACGACGCCTACTTCCCGGCCGGCTGGCATGAGGAAGAGGTGACCAGCATCTCCGACGACGATGTGCAGGTCTTCAATGAGGACGGCACCCCCAAGACCCGCACCGGCGAGGACGGTACGGTCTACTATTACCGCAACGTCCGCACCCAGGCGGCGATGGTCACGCTGGACTATGACGGCAATGTCATCGCCATGGTGGGCGGTCTGGGCGAAAAGACCAAGAGCCTTTCCCTGAACCGCGCCTACGGCGTCACCCGTCAGACCGGCTCTACCATCAAGCCCATCGGCGCCTATGCGCTGGGCATCGAGTATGGTCTGGTCAACTGGTCTACCATGCTCAACAACTCGCCCCTCTACCTCAAGCAGGACATGGTCATCCGTGACGAGGACTACTGCCGCCGGAACGGCCTCATGGGCCTGACGGACAAGCAGCTGAAAGCCTACCCCAACGCATGGCGCAGCTGGCCCCGCAACTACGGCGGCAACTACGGCGACGGCTCCGACCTGCCGCTCTGGAACGGCCTTGCACGCTCCCTGAACACCATCGCCATCCGCGTTGGCGACCTCGTGGGCGCGAACAACATCTTCAACTTCGTCTACAATACCCTGCAGCTCAGCACGCTGGACCCCGTCAACGATGTGGGCCTTGCACAGATGGTCATGGGCAGCCAGACCCACGGCGTCACCCCGATGGCGCTGGCGGCGGCGTTCCAGATCTTCTACGACGGCGAGTACACCACGCCTCACCTCTACACCCGTGTGCTCGACCGGGACGGCAACATCTATATGGAGAGCAACGACACCAGCTATCAGGCTCTGACGCCCCAGACGGCCTATGTCATGAACCGCCTGCTGAAGAACGTCCTGTTCTCCAGCGTCGGTACGGCCAGCGGCCGCTACCCCAACTCCAACGGCATGGAGGCCTTCGGTAAGACCGGTACGGCCAGCGATGAGAAGGACCTGTGGTTCGTGGGCGGCACGCCCTATTACGTCACCGCTGTGTGGTGGGGCTACGATGCGCCTTACGATATGACCCAGACCCTCGGCAAGCAGCAGGCCAAGACCCGCACCTGCGTCATGGCCTGGAAGGCCCTGATGGAGCAGGTCCAGGCAGACCTGCCCTATAAGGCATTCCCGGCGGCTGACGGCGTCGTGGAGCGCAGCTACTGCACCCAGAGCGGCCTGCTGGCCAGCGGTTCCTGCCCGAGCACGGCAGTGGGCTACTACCGTGCCGACGACCTGCCCGACGTCTGCAATTATTCCCACGGTCAGGCAGCTGTCGCCAGCCAGCCTCTCGCGCCTGAGCCGGACACCACCAACCTGGACACCGACTGAGGCAAAAATCATACTTTTCGGCACATCGGGTTGCAGATTCGGTGCGCTGAAGGGGTACCTCACGGCTCAAAACTGGATAATCTGACAAAATAGCATCCGACCTCTTGCAATGCAGGGAGCCGGATGCTATTATATTTTCTGCAAGAACACTTGTGTTTGAGAGGTGAACAAGTTGGAACGCCGTTTTTATCTGGTGGATGCGCAGGTCCTGCCGGAAGTTTTCCTCAAGGTCGTCCGGGCCAAGGAGCTTCTGGCCAGCGGAGAGGCACGCAGCATTTCGGCTGCGACCCGCAGCGTAGACCTGTCGCGCAGTGCATTTTATAAATATAAGGACTGCATTTTCGACTCGGAGAATGGCCGCGAGGTCATCACTGTCATGGCGACCCTGCGGGACGAGACGGGTGCGTTGCAGAGCCTTCTGGCCGGCATCAGTGCCGCCGGTGCCAGCATCGTGACCATCAATCAGTCTACTCCGGAGAACGGAGCCGCGCTGGTGGCTGTCACCATCCGCACCGACACCATGCAGATGACCCCCGAGGAGCTGACAGAAAAGCTTTCGCGCCAGCGGATGGTCGTGGGCGTACACTGCGGATACAATCTGTGACAGCACATTCATCGAAAAAAGGAACGAGGGCAGTATCATGGCAAAAATCGCGATTCTGGGCTTTGGCACGGTGGGCAGCGGCGTGTACGAGGTGCTCTGCCGCAACGCCGCAGGCGTCTCCCACCGCGCAGGCGAACCGGTGGAGGTCAAGTACATCCTTGACCCCAAGGACTTCTCGGATCATCCGGCTGCAAAGCTGTTTATAAAGAATTTTGACGCCATTCTGGAAGACCCCGAGGTGAAGGTCGTCGTCGAGACCATCGGCGGCACCCGCTTCGCTTACCCTTACGTCAAGGCCTGCCTCGAGAGCGGCCGGAGCGTCTGCACCTCCAACAAGGAGATGGTGGCCACCTACGGCGCAGAGCTGCTGGCTCTGGCCAAGGCACACAACTGCGCCTTTCTGTTCGAGGCTTCCGTGGGCGGCGGCACGCCCATCATCACCCCGATGCACCAGTGCCTCGCGGCCAACGTCATCACCGAGGTGGAAGGCATCGTCAACGGCACCACCAACTTCATGCTCACCAAGATGGCGCGGGAGGATCTGGGCTTTGACGAGGCTCTGAAGATCGCCCAGGAGCTGGGCTACGCCGAGACGAGGGACCCCGGCGACGATGTGGACGGCCGCGACGCCTGCCGCAAGATCGCCATCCTGTCCTCGCTGGTCTGCGGCCACCAGATCTACCCCCAGAACATCCCCACCCGCGGCATCCGCGACATCACGGCGGATGATGTGGCTGCGGCAGAGAAGCTGGGCTGCGTCATCAAGCTCATCGCCTGGATGAAGCGGGGCGAGGACGGCAGCGTTGCCGCCGGGGTCGAGCCCTGCCTCGTGCCGAAGGCAAACCAGCTGGCCGGTGTCGATGACGTCTTCAATGCCGTCCTCGTCAAGGGCGATATGCTGGGCGACGTGGTCTTCTACGGCAAGGGCGCGGGCAAGCTGCCCACCGCCAGTGCTGTCGTGGCCGACGTGGTGGACGCCCTCAAGAACGGCGTCAAGGTCCACGACAGCCTGTTCTGGCAGCCCGCCGAGCCGGTGGAGGGAATGCTCACCGACCCCGCTCCCGCCGCATACTATGTGCGTGTGGAAGGCATCGCCCCGGCGGTGGCCGAGGCCATCTACGGCAGGGGCCATGTGGTGGAAGAGCATTTCGACGGCTGCTCCTACTTTGTGGACAGCGCCGACGACAAGGCTCTGGCCGAAGCAGCCCGCAAGGTAGAGGCCATGGGCGGCAGCGTGAAGCTGGTGCTCCGCCGCCTGCCTGAGGACGCCTGAGCGCGAGAGAAGAGGGAACTGCGATGAAGATAAAAGTTTCCGTCCCGGCCACCAGTGCCAACATCGGCTCCGGCTTCGATGCGCTGGGTCTGGCCGTGACCTTGTACAATACCGTGACCTTCGAGGAGAGCGACCATCTGGACATCTCGGCGGCGGACGGCACCCGCATCCCCCGTGGCGAGACCAATCTGGTCTACCGCTCGGCCAAGGGTCTGTTCGATAAGGTCGGCAAGACCATGCCGCCCCTCAAGCTCGTCCAGACCAACGCCATCCCGATGGCCCGGGGCCTCGGCTCGTCCTCGGCCTGCATCATCGCGGGCCTGCTGGGCGCGAACCGGATGCTGGGCGATGTGCTCAACACCCAGGAGCTGCTGACGCTGGCTACCTCCATCGAGGGCCACCCGGACAACGTGGCACCGGCCCTTCTGGGCGGTCTGACCAGCAGCGTTTTCGAGGACGGCGTCGTCTACTCCGTCAAGCGGGATGTGGACGAGAGCCTCTGCTTCGCGGCCATCGTGCCGGACTACAAGCTGCTGACCGAAGCCGCCCGTGCGGCCCTGCCCAAAGAGGTCACCCACAAGGATGCGGTGTATAACCTGTCCCGTGCGGCCCTCATCCCGGCGGCGTTCTGCGAGGGCCGCCACGACCTGCTGGCCATTGCCACCGAGGATAAGCTCCACCAGCCCTACCGGATGCCCCTGATGCCCGGCTCGAAGGAGGTCTTCGATATGGCGCGGCTCTGCGGTGCCAAGGCGGTGTACGTCTCGGGCGCCGGCAGCACCGTAATGGCTGTGGCCGAAAAGGCCAACGCCGAGAAATTCTACTCCAAGCTGGAAAAGGGCCTCGAGCTTCTGGAAGGCTTGGACGGATGTGAAGCATTTACACTGCTGCGGCTGGATGCCGACAACACCGGTGCGACAGTGGAATGATAAACAGGACCGGAAGTGCAAGACCGCTTCCGCCCGGTGTACCCCTCACACACTGAGGGAGCAAAAAGAGGAGAGTGACAAGATATGGCGTTGATCGTACAGAAGTTCGGCGGTTCTTCGGTGAAGGACCGGGACCGTATCTTCAACGTGGCCCGCATCGTGGCCAACACCCACAACGCGGGAAATGACGTGGTCGTGGTGGTATCTGCACAGGGCGACACCACCGACGACCTCATCGCAAAGGCAGCAGAGATCACCCACAACCCTTCTGCCCGTGAGATGGATATGCTGCTGGCAGCAGGCGAGGAGATCAGTATCGCCCTGCTGGCTATGGCTCTGAACGAGCTGGGCTGCCATGCCACCAGTCTGACCGGCTGGCAGGCAGGCTTCCGCACCGACCGTGCCTACACCAAGGCCCGCATCACCAAGCTGGAGACCGAGCGCATCTCTTCGGAGCTGGAGCGCAACCGCGTCGTCGTCGTGGCAGGCTTTCAGGGCCTGAACAAGCTGGACGACATCACCACGCTGGGCCGCGGCGGTTCCGACACCAGCGCTGTCGCCATCGCGGCAGCGCTCCACGCTGACCGCTGCCAGATCTTTACCGACGTGGAGGGCGTCTACACCGCCGACCCGCGCAAGGTGCGCAACACCCGCAAGCTGGATGAGATCACCTTCGACGAGATGCTGGAACTGGCATCCCTCGGCGCACAGGTGCTCAACAACCGCAGCGTGGAGCTGGCTAAAAAGTATAATGTGGAGCTGGAGGTCCTCTCCAGCCTGAACCCCGTGCCCGGCACGGTCGTCAAGGAGGTTGTAAAAGACGTGGAAGGTATGCTGATCAAGGGTGTCGCAAAGGACACCGACGTTGCTGTTATTACGATCCTGAATGTTCCCGATGAGCCGGGTACCAGCTTCAAGATCTTCGGCCTGCTGGCCCAGAAGAATATCAACGTGGACATCATCCTGCAGTCCACCGGCCGCGAAGGCAAGAAGGACATCAGCTTCACCTGCGCGGAGAGCGAAGCTGAGACTGCTCTGCGCGTCCTGCGCGAGAGCGCAAAGTTCGATCAGGTCACCTGCGACGAGACCTGCGCCAAGGTGTCCATCGTGGGTGCCGGTATGCAGAGCCACAGCGGCGTGGCCTCCAAGATGTTCGAGGCTCTGTCCAACAACAACATCAACATCAAGATGATCTCCACCAGTGAGATCAAGATCTCCTGCATCATCGACCGTGAGGACGCCGACAAGGCTGTCAGCGCCATCCACGATATGCTGTTCGAGTAAGACGCGGCTCCAAAGCCGCCGTGCCGTGCGTCCTGCGCCGGTGCGGCGGCTTTTTGCGTACACAATTTTTTTACAGCCCCTGCCGTTTACACCCAGATAAAAGGGGTGTATAATATTATTATCTGCCTGTATTCAGGGCGAACGTCAAAAACAGGAAGGAAGCTGCATCATGGAGCAAAATCGACCCGCACCCCGCCGCGCTCTGTCGCCGAAAGAACGCCGCCGGAGACACCGTATCCGCCTCGTGCGCAACTGGACGGTCTTTCTGCTCAGCTGCGGCGCGGTCATGGCTGTGATGACCGGCGGCATCCTCTGGCTGCTGCCCAGGGCCTATGCCCTCATCGCACCGCCGACGGCCTTCGAGGCCCGGGAGTATGAGGGCGGCGCGGAGACGGACCTTTCGGATAAGCGCCTTGTGCTGGTGAATGCAAACCTTCCCCTGACGGAAGAGCCGACGCCGGAGCTGGCCGTGGCCGATGATGCCACCGGCGTTTCGCTGGAAGCCGAGGCCGCCGCAGCCTACCGCGAGATGGCCGAGGCCGCAAAGCGGGATGAGATAGAGCTGGTGCTGACGGCAGGGTATCAGGATGCCGCCGCCCGCCAGAGCGCCTATGAGGCCGAGGTCCAGAGCTGCCGGGAGTCCGGCTGCTCGGAGGAAGAGGCCGCTGTCAGGGCTGCGACCGTCCAGCCTGCGCCGGAGGCCAGCGAATATGCCACCGGCTACGGTGCCGACATCCTCGCGGCAGACAGCATGGAGAAGGACACCGGCTTCGCCGACACCCGTGCCTATGAGTGGCTGGAAGCCTATGCCGCAGAGCACGGCTTCATCCTGCGCTGGCCGCAGGAGCGTCAGGCCGCCACCGGTATGGTGTTTGAGCCGTGGCACTGGCGGTATGTGGGCAGGGACAACGCCCTCGCCATCCGCGCCTCCGGCCTCTCGCTGGAAGAGTATCTGGCGCTGGAACAAACGAAATAATACAAAAGGACGATAGAACATTGAGACGATCCCAAATCGCGCCCGGCGTCCATCTCTCGTATGACGCCGCACAGAAATTCAACCGCTGCCGCATCAGCATCCACTTCGCGTTCCCGGCCCGCCGCGAGACGGCCACGGCCCACGCGCTGCTGCCGCTGGTGATGGAGCGGGGCTATGCCGACTGCCCCGACATGACCCAGATGACCAAAAAGCTGGCCCGCCTCTACGGCGCCGACCTGACCGTGGACGCCCGCCCCATGGGCTGCAGCCACAACCTCTGCGTCAGCATCACCGGCATCAAGGACCAGTTCGCACTGGAAGGGGAGAAGCTGACGCGGGAGTACGCCGCACTGGCCCTCGGCACGGCGTTCCACCCCTATTTTGTGGGCAGCACCTTCGACCCCGAGGCCGTGGGCATCGAAAAACAGATGCTGAGGAAGGCGCTGGAAGACGAAGTGAACGACAAGCGCCTTTACTGCCAGCGGCAGGCCAACCGGGAATTCTTCGGCGACAGCCCCGCCGGTGTCCGGCAGGAGGGCTACTTAGAAGAAGTGGACGGCCTGACGCCCGAAGCGCTGACCGAGGCATACTACGAGATGCTGCGGACGGCGAACATCGAGCTCATCGTGCTGGGCTGCGACGAGGCCAGCACCACCGCCGTGAAGGACGCCCTTCTGGCGGAGCTTTCGGCCATCGACCGCGCCCCGCTGCCCCGGGCCGAGAACATCGCCATGCCCCGGCGGGAGCCGGTGCGGAAGGTGGAGCATTTCGACACCACACAGGCCAAGCTCTGTATGCTGTTCACGCTGGGCCGGCCCATGCAGCCTGAACAGCTGGCCGCTGTCCGGCTGGCGATGGCCCTCTACGGCGGCAGCGTGACCAGCCGCCTTTTCCTGAACGTCCGGGAGCGCGACCATCTGTGCTACTACTGCTCGTCGTCCTTCCAGAGCTTCACGGGCAGCATGGCCGTCAACAGCGGCGTCGAGCACGCCGACGCGGCCCGCGCTGAGCAGGCGGTGCTCAAAGAGCTGGCGGACCTCTGCGACGGCCCTATCACCGACGAAGAGCTGGAGGACTGCCGCCGGGGCCTGCTGGCCGGGATGAACGGTCTGGAGGACACGCTGGGCGGCATCGAGACATGGTACTATATGGAGGTGCTGCGGGGCGGCCCGGTGCAGACGCCGGACGACGCCCGCCGCGCCCTGCTGGCTGTGACCAGGGAGGATGTGCGGGACATTCTGAGGCAGTTCACCCTGTCGGTGAGCTGTCTGCTGACGCGGGAGGAGGGGAACGAGAATGGCTGAGAACACCCAGAGCGTGCTGGAACGCACCGCCGCTGACCAGTGGAAAGTTCTGCCCTCGGGGCTGACCGTACTCGTCCGCCCCATGCCGGGCTACTCCGGCACCCATGTCATCTACGCCACCCGCTTCGGCTCCATCGACCGGGATTTCCGGCTGGGGGAGAGGGAAGTGCATCTGCCCGCCGGTGTGGCCCATTTCCTCGAGCACAAGATGTTCGAGGATGAGGACGGCGACGCCTTTGCAAAGTTCGCCAAGACCGGCGCGAATGCCAATGCTTTCACGGCCTTCGACCGCACCTGCTACCTCTTTACGGCCACGGAACAGCTGGACGAGAGCCTTGACGTGCTGCTGGGCATGGTGGGGCATCCCTACTTTACCGAGCAGACCATCGCCAAAGAGCAGGGCATCATCGGGCAGGAGATAAAGATGTACGATGACAGCCCCGACTGGCGGCTCATCACCGGCCTGTGCGAGTGCCTGTATCACAGCCACCCCATCCGCAGCGATATTGCGGGAACGGTGGAGAGCATCGCGGAGATAACGCCGGAAATGCTCTACGACTGCTGCAAAGCCTTCTATGCGCCGGGCAATATGGTGCTGGCCGCAGCGGGCAGCACCAGCATGGAGCAGATCCTGGCTGCCTGCGCCCGCCACGGCCTGATGGACGAGCGCCCGGCGGAAAAGGTCGAGCGCCTGCTCCGCCCCGAGCCGATGACGCTGGCGGCGGCCGAAAAGACCATCACCATGCCCATCGCAAAGCCCTGCTTCGGTCTGGGCTTCAAAGAAGAGCCGCTGCCTTTCGGCGATCTGCGCAGCGAGATGCTGTACGAGCTCATCCTCTGCTGCATCTGCGGCGGGATGTCGCCGCTTTACCGCCGCCTCTACGACGAGGGCCTGACCGACCCGGGCTTCGGCGGTGAGGTGCTGCGGGTGGACGGATGCTGCTGCATCCTCTTCACCGGCGAGAGCGACCAGCCCGACACCGTCCGGCAGCTTCTGCTGGACGAGATCGAGCGGGTGCGCAAGGAGGGCGTGGACCGGGAGATCTTTACCCTCTGCAAGAACGAAAAATACGGCCAGCTCATCGAAAATCTGGAAAACGTCGAGGATTCGGCCAGCCAGATGGCGGATTTCGCGCTGGCAGGTCAGACTGTGGCCCAGCAGATCACCATGCTGGCGGGCCTGACGGCAGAGGACGCCGACGCGGCATTGCAGCACATCCTGCGGCCTGAGCGGATGGCCGTGATGCACATCGAGCCGGACGGCACTGCCGTTGAGGACGAGGAAGAAGAGGAGACGGAAGAATGACGAATCTGGTACAGTTCCCGGGCCTCGGCCTCAGCTTTGAGCTGAGCCGGGTAGCCTTCAGCATCGGCGGCATGGATATTTATTGGTACGGCGTCTGCATCGCCTTTGGCCTCTGCCTCGCATTGGTCTTTGCGTTCCGCCGCTGCACGGAGTTCGGCATCGACGCCGATTCGATGGTGGATGTCATCCTCATCGGCGTGGTGCTGGGCATCGCCAGCGCCCGCCTGTATTATGTGGCGATGGCACCCTATAATTACGATACCATCTGGGATGTGCTGGCTGTCCGCGACGGCGGTCTGGCCATCTACGGCGGCATCATCGGTGCCTTTGTGTTCGGCGGCCTGGCCTGCAAATGGCGGGGCGTGCCGGTGCTGCCCATGTTCGACCTGACCGGCATGGGCTTCCTCATCGGACAGGGCTGCGGCCGCTGGGGCAACTTCTTCAATCAGGAGGCTTTCGGCTGCAACACCACCCTGCCCTGGGGTATGTTCAGCGAAGCAACGGAAGATTACCTGATGGGCAGCACCGTCACGGTGCCGAAGGGCGTCACCATCGACCCCGCCATGCCCGTCCACCCCACCTTCCTCTACGAGAGCATCTGGTGCTTCGTGGGTCTGGCCCTGCTGGCGGCGTACATCAAAAAGCGGAAGTTCAACGGCGACATTGCCCTGCGCTACCTTGTCTGGTACGGCGCAGGCCGCTTCTGGATCGAAGCTCTCCGCACCGACAGCCTGCTGCTGGTGCCGTCGCTCGGCCTGCGCGCTTCCCAGCTGGTGGCGGCTGCGGCCGTCGTGGGCGGTGTGGCACTGGAAATTTTCCTGACCCGGAAATATAAGTCCAAGCCTCTCATGGTGACGCTGGCTCTGACGGCAGAGAACCGCAGCCTGCTGGCGAAGGTGCGCAAGGCAGAGCCGGAATTTACGGTGGAGAGGGAGGAGCTGGTGGCTTCCAGCCCCCGCAAGCTCTTCCTCGAGCGCACGAATGCCTATAACGAGTGGGTGAAGCAGCAGCTCAAAGAGAAGCTGGCGGAGAAAAAAGACGCCTGATCAGAATATTTCGAAGGAGCCGCAGCGCAGAGAACCTTGCGCTGTGGCTCTTTTTGGTGTATAATATAGCCACAGAACATAAAGGGGGCATTACGATGCAGATCATTCCGATGAGAGAACTGAAGAATACCGTGGAGATCGAGCGCCGGTGCGCCGAGGAGAACGGCCCGGTCTTTGTGACGAAGAACGGCTATGGCCGCCTCGTGGTGATGGATATTGATTACTATGAGCGCACCATGCAGGAGATGGAAGAGCTGAAGCTGGTAATGGAGGGCCTGAAGGACGTAGAGGAAGGCCGCGTGGTGGATGGGCCGACGGCGATGGCAGAAATCAGGAGGGAATATGGACTGTGAGTACCATTTCGCCCTGACGCAGCGTGCGAAACAGGATGTCAGACAGAATGTCGGATATATCCGAAATGAGCTGGGAAATGAAAAAGCCGCCGGGATGCTGATGAATGAGCTGGATAAGTGCATAGAGCGTCTGTGTATTTTTCCAGAGAGCGGGAAGCTGGTATTTGATGAATATCTGCCGGGCATCCATGTGCGCAGGAAGATAGTGGGAAAGTATATCCTGTTCTATCAGGTATTGAAAGAGGAAAAAGTCATCCGGATCCTCCGCATCGTCTATGGCCGCAGGGATATGGATGAGGTGCTGAAGCACATGAACAGCTGAAAGAGGAGAAAAACTGAAAATATTTCCGCAAAAGCGGGATTTTCCTCTTGAAATCTGCACATTTTTTTGCTATACTATTCTAGCCGCTTGGTGTGGGCGCCTCAAACGGCCCCTGTGAGGGCCTGCCTTTACGACCAGCGAGTACAACGAAAAGGAATGAACAAAATGTACGCAATCATTGTTACCGGCGGTAAGCAGTACCGCGTGGAGCAGGGCGACATCGTCTACATCGAAAAGCTGGACGTTGAGGCCGACTCCGAAGTGAAGTTTGATCAGGTTCTCGCTATTGGCGAGGAGGGTTCGGTCAAGGTTGGCGCTCCTGTTGTTGAGGGCGCTTCCGTTTCTGCCAAGGTCATCAAGAATGGCAAGGGCAAGAAGCTGAACATCATCACCTATCGCGCAAAGAAGCACAGTGCTCGCCGCATGGGCCATCGTCAGCCCTTCACCAAGGTTGAGATCACTGCGATCAACGGCTAAGTAGGAGGTATATTACAATGGCACATAAAAAGGGCGTAGGCAGCACCAAGAACGGCCGTGATTCTGCGGCTCAGCGTCTGGGCACCAAGCGTGCAGATGGTCAGTTCGTTCTGGCCGGCAACATCCTCGTTCGTCAGCGCGGCACTCACATCCAGCCGGGTGAGAATGTCGGCAAGGGCAGCGATGATACCCTGTTTGCTCTGGTCGATGGCACCGTTCGTTTCGAGCGCGTGGGCAAGAGCGGCAAGAAGTGCAGCGTCAAGCAGTAACTTCTTTCTAAAATCTGCAACACAGAGAGCCGGACCCTCGTGGCCCGGCTCTTTTTGATGAAAAAACAGGAGGGCCTGTATGGCAGCACAAACCAATTTTATCGACATCGCCACCATCTGGCTCCATGCCGGCAAGGGCGGCGACGGCGCGGTGAGCTTTCATCGTGAGAAGTTCGTGGCCGCCGGCGGCCCGGACGGCGGCGACGGCGGCCGGGGCGGCGACATCATCTTCGTCGTGGACGACCACCTCACCACTCTGATGGACTTCCGTTATAAGCGCAAGTACACCGCCGACGAGGGCGGCAAGGGCGGCGCAAGCCTCTGCCACGGCAAGAACGCCGAGGATCTCGTCATCAAGGTGCCTCTGGGTACGGTCATCAAGGACGCCGAGAGCGGCCTTGTCATCGCCGACCTGTCCGACCACACCCCCGTCACCATCGCCAAGGGCGGACGCGGCGGCTACGGCAATGCACACTTTGCCACCCCCACCCGCCAGATCCCCAAGTTTGCAAAGCCCGGTATGCCCGGCGAGGACATTCAGGTGACCCTCGAGCTGAAGCTCATCGCGGATGTGGGCCTCATCGGCTTCCCCAACGTGGGCAAGTCCACCCTCATCTCCACCATCAGCGCCGCAAAGCCGAAAATTGCAAACTACCACTTCACCACGCTGGTGCCGACGCTGGGCGTCGTGTCGGTGGGTGAGGGCGCAAGCTTCGTCTGCGCCGACATCCCCGGCCTCATCGAGGGGGCCAGCGAGGGCGTCGGCCTGGGCCACGACTTCCTCCGCCATGTGGAGCGCTGCCGTCTGCTGCTGCACGTCGTGGACGTCTCCGGCAGCGAGTGCCGCGACCCCATCGAGGACTTCGAGCAGATCAACGAGGAGCTGGCAAAGTTCAGCCCGGCTCTGGCCGAGCGTCCCCAGATCGTGGTGGGCAACAAGTGTGACCTTGCCACCGAGGAGCAGATCGACACCTTCCGCAAGTATGTGGAGGAGAAGGGCCTGACCTTCGTCCCCATCTCCGCCGCCACCATGCAGGGCGTCAGGGAGCTTCCGGGTCTGGTCTACAACCGCCTGAAGGACATTCCCGCCGTCCCCGTATTTGCCCCCGAGTACAAGAAGCCCGAGGCAAAGGCCGGCGGCCGCGAGTTCACCATCAAGCGGATGGAGGCTCATGTCTGGAGCGTGGATGCACCCTGGCTGGAGTATATCCTGGCCGGCAGCAACGTGGACGACTACGAGAGCCTGCAGTATTTCCAGCGCCAGCTGGGCGAGAGCGGCATTCTGGACGCTCTGGTGCAGAAGGGCGTGCAGGAGAACGATACCATCCTCATCGGCGAGTATCAGTTCGATTATATCTTCTAAGAGGTCAACGGGCTTGCCCTCTCAGCCTCACGCGGTTCGGCAGCTCTCCCAAAGGGAGAGCCGGAACGCAGCGGTCGGGCTTCTGCCTCTCCCTTTGGGAGAGGTGGCATTGCGCAGCAATGACGGAGAGGGCAAGGACGCTGATGAAAGGAAAACCGTTCTATGAACGAACCCGAAAAGATCGACCCCCGGGAGCTGAGCCCGCTGGCACTGGCCTTCGTGGGCGACAGTGTGCTGGAGCTTCTGGTGCGGCAGCGGCTGGTGGAGCACCACCGTCTGTCGGCGGGAAAGCTCAACGCCGAAAAGGTCAAATACGTCTCGGCCCGGGCGCAGTTCCGGGAAGAGCAGCTGTTGGAGCCGCTTTTCACCGAGGACGAGCTGGCTGTCTTCAAGCGGGGCCGCAACGCCAGCAAGGCCAGTGTGGCCAAACACGCCTCCCCGGAGGAGTACCGCGCGTCCACCGGCTTCGAGTGCCTGCTGGGCTGGCTGTATCTGAACGGCCGGCTGAGCCGGGTGCATGAGCTGTTCGAAACGCTGTGGCAGTCGTTCGACCCCAACGAAAAATAACCGGAACACGCGAAAGCCCACTGCTTTCCGCACTGGGAAACAGTGCAAAGAGAGCAGCGGGCTTTTTGTTGTCCCGCCGGATGGTCCGTTCAGGCGGGGCGGCGCTCAGCGCAGAGGCTCAGCGGCTGTTGCGGGCGGAGTTGCGAGCCGAGTTCTTGCCGCCCTCGTCGTCGGCACCCTTGGTGTACTGGTTGGGGTGCTTGTGCTCGTTGGTAGCAGAGTTCTGGCTGGAATTGGTGGTGCGGTTGGTGCTCTGATCGCTGGTGCGGTCCTGAGTCTGGTTCTTGCAGTTGGTGCTGCGTTTCTCACTGCGATTTTCCATCGTATCGTCGCTCCTTTCGATTTCGGGAGACGCTCTGCGCTCCCTGCCCATAGTTTGACCGGCTGCGGCGGCTTTATGCACCGCAGCGCGAAGGAGGTCTCATAAAAATGCCTGCCGAATATTTTGAAGCCCGGGAACGCGCCCTTCTGGGGGAGCGGTACGACACGCTCTACGCCGCCCCGCAGGAGACAGCGGCCCGCGGCGTGACCGTGTCCGCTCTCCGCACCACGCCGGAAGGATTTGCGGCCCGGGCAGATCTCCCGCTGCGGCCCTCGCCCTTCTGCAAGGCGGCGTTCGTGGTGGAACAGCCCGACTTCAAGCCGGGCCGCCACCCCTACCATCACGCAGGTGTCTTCTACTCACAGGAGCCTTCGGCCTCGTCGGCAGCGCCGCTGCTGGGCGTCAGGCCCGGGATGCGGGTATTAGATATGTGCGCTGCCCCCGGCGGCAAGAGCAGCCAGCTCGCCGCCGCTCTGCAGGGGCAGGGCCTGCTGGTGAGCAACGAATATGTCGCGGCCCGTGCAGAGATCCTGAAGAGCAACCTCGAGCGGATGGGCGTGTCCAACGCCGTGGTGCTCAACGAGACGCCTGCCCGCATCGCAGCGGCCCTGCCGGAGTTCTTCGACCGGGTTCTGGTGGACGCGCCCTGCTCCGGTGAGGGGATGTTCCGCAAAGAGCCTGCCGCGCTGGCCCAGCACTGCGAAGCGCTGGTGAAGCAGTGCGCAGAGCTGGGCGCGGACATCCTCGACAGCGCCGCTGCAGCCCTCGCGCCGGGCGGCGAACTGGTCTACTCCACCTGCACCTTCGCGCCGGAAGAGGACGAGGGACAGGTGGCCGCATTCCTGCAGCGCCACCCGGAGTTCACGCTGGCCGATGTGCTGGGCAATGTGGACTATTCCTTCGGCAGCGAGGGTGAGGCCAACCGCACTGGTGGTCTGCCGCTGGACGTGAGCAAGGTGCGCCGCATCTGGCCCTGTCAGGGCGGTGAGGGCCACTTCATGGCCCGGCTCGTCAAAGCCGGTAGGCCCCGGGCTCTGCCGGCTCCCGGCGAGTACACCCCGGAAGAGCAGCTCTGGCTGGCCGCCGCCGCCGAGGCCGGCAGGAGATCCAAAGGCGGCAAGCCCCAGAAAGCTGCAAAGCCTGCGGATGCCCGCAGCGCCCGGCGGGAGAACAGCCGGGCTTGCCGGGAGGCCGTGCAGGGCCGCAGCTCCCGCAGCCGGGAGGCTGGGGCAGGGGATGCATCGCCCGCCCAGAGCCTTGCTGCATGGAGGGAGTTTGCGGAGGAATATTTCCCGGAGCTGGCAAAGCGCCCTGCCGTGGTGCACGGCGGCGGCGTCCTGCTGCCGGCGGCTTTCCCGCAGACGAATCTTCACGTTTTGCGTGCAGGCGTCTTCGTGGGCAGTGTGCAGAAGGGGCGCTTCGTGCCGGAACATCATCTGTTCACGGCCTTCGGCGCGCTCTGCCGGAACTGTGAGGAACTGACCCTCGCCGACTCCCGGACCGTGGAATATCTCTCCGGCCGGGAGATAGAAGCTCACACCGCTGCCGACGGCTGGTGCTGTGTGACGGTGGACGGCTGGCCGCTGGGAGGCGGCAAGGTGTCCGGCGGCAGGGTCAAAAACCATTATCCCAAGGCACTTCGTCTGCTGTAAAACGTAGTTTTGGGCAGAATAAACCGGAAAACCATCGGTACAAGGCTTGAACGCCGATGGCTGTTGTGATAAAATAACAGAGTTAGATTTTGTGTGCTGCCACAATGCGGGCGACCACAGCCCGTCTGCCCGCAGGCGGAGATCACTGATAAAATACAGGAGGCTCTTTTCCATGTCTGGACATAGCAAATGGAACAATATCAAGCGCAAGAAGGAGAAGACTGACGGCGCAAAGGCAAAGGTCTTTACCAAGATCGGCCGCGAGATCAGCGTTGCCGTCCGTACCGGCGGCCCCAACCCCGCTTCCAACAGCAAGCTGGCGGACCTGATCGCCAAGGCAAAGCGTATGAGCGTGCCGAACGATAACATCCAGCGTATCATCAAGAAGGCCGAGGGCGGCGATAAGACCGAGTACGAGGCGATCACCTACGAGGGTTACGGCCCCGGCGGCGTGGCGGTCATGGTCGAGACTCTGACCGACAACCGCAACCGTACCGCTGCTGACCTGCGCCACTACTTCGATAAGAACGGCGGCAATCTGGGCGCTATGGGCTGCGTGGGCTTCCTGTTCAGCCAGAAGGGCGTCATCGACATCTCTCTGGAAGACAAGGATGCCGACGAGGCCATGATGGACGCCCTGGATGCCGGTGCTGAGGACTTCGATGCAGGCGAGGATGCCGCTGAGATCACCACCGACCCTGAGAACTACTCCGCTGTCGTCAAGGCAATGGAGGAGAAGGGCTACGAGATCCTCTCCGACGACCTGGCTATGGTCCCCATGACCACCACCCGTCTGACCGACCCCGATCAGCTCAAGCTGATGGGCAAGCTGCTGGATGCCCTCGAGGATAACGATGACGTCCAGAACGTCTGGCACAGCCTCGAGAACGAAGAGGACCTGCCGGAATAAGCTTTCGCAGATCTTAAGAATGACGTGATCAAAGCCGCTTTTTGTGCTGTGAGGCACAGAAGGCGGCTTTGTTGTTTTATGGCGGCCTGCGATAAAAAAGAAAGATACGATTGAATAAAGCAGAGAGGAAAACAGATCGGCAGCGATAGAAAGGGGAGCTGCTTGAGAGGAAAACTATTGAAGTAATGGGTAAATTATGATAAAATCAGTGAGATAATAAACTGTCATAGGAAAATGGGCAGGGGCTGCGGCTCCGAAAGAAAAAGCTCAGAGGAACGATAAAAGCAGAAATCGCGATTTCGAAAGTGTTGATGGAAGGACACATCGGAGCGTAAGTGAGGTATGCGGAATGTCAGCAAGTGCGGTTGGGATCGAGAAGCCGGTCGTTATCGACCGAAAGCAGAATCTGCGGGAACATCGGTTATATTGGGTTGGGCGTCGAGCACAGGATGTGGTCTTATCGGCACTGGCGCTGGTGGTGCTGTTGCCGGTGATGCTGGCAACAGCGGTCGCTGTCGTGGCAGATGACCCTTCTGCCGGGCCTGTTTTTTCGCAGGAGCGCATTGGACGAGATGGCAAACCGTTCAAGCTTTACAAGTTTCGCTCCATGTGTCCGAATGCGGAAGCAAAGCTGGACGATCTGCTGAAGCAGAACGAAATGAACGGCCCGGTGTTCAAAATCAAGGACGACCCGCGCATTACCCGTGTGGGAAGGTTTATCCGCAAAACCAGTCTCGATGAGCTGCCGCAGCTTTGGAACGTCCTGGAGGGTGATATGAGCATCGTTGGCCCGCGTCCTGCCCTGCCCCGCGAGGTGGAACAGTATGGGGATTATGAGAAGCAGCGGTTGTATGTGACACCGGGCCTGAGCTGCTATTGGCAGATCGCGCCGCACCGGAACGATCTGTCCTTCGAGGAGTGGATGGACCTGGACATTGAATATATACAGGAGCGCAGCTTCTGGGTGGACTGGAAAATCATTTTCGGGACATTCAGGGTGTGCCTGCTGGGGCATGGAAAATAAAAAGACAGGCCCATATCAGATACAGAACAAAACATCACGGGGAGGGGCCGACATGGAGCAACGGCGCATTTGTCCATATTGTATGCAGGAGCTGGAAGCAGGGGAGGAGCAGTGTCCCCACTGCGGCCGGGAGCTTGCAGGGCGCAACCCGTCGGGCAGTCTTCCGGCAGGCACCGTGCTGGCAGGCCGGTATACCGTGGGCGACATCCAGAGCGTGGACGGCGAGGGCATCCTCTACAGGGGCGTGGAGAACAACGGCCCTTTCCGGGTGACCATCAAGGAGTATATGCCCCTGACGCTGGCGGCAGAGCGGGGGAGGGACTGCATCCTCCGCCCGAAGCCGGGCAGCGAGGTGCTGTTCAAGACCACCCGGATGGACTTTGCCGACCTCTACCGCTTCATCCAGCGCATCACCCCGGCCAACGGCCTGGAGGCCGTGCTGGACGTCTTTGAAGAGAACAACACGGTCTACGCCGTCATGGAGAACCCCGGCGGCTGTCCGCTCCAGAAGTGGCTGGAGGAGCACGGCACCGTGACGCCCCAGCAGGCCTGCGCCATGCTGGAACCGGTGTTCAACGGGGTGGAGGCCATGCATCAGGTGGGCCTCGTACACCGGGGCATCTGCCCGGCCAACATCCGCATCATGGACAATGGCCGCGCCCGGCTCACCGGCTACGCGACGGTGGGTCTGCGCACGGCGGGCAGCGGCCTCCACGAGCAGCTGTACGAGGGCTATTCCGCCCCGGAGCAGTATTCCACCGCCGAGTTCGAGGGCCGCTACACCGACGAATACAGCCTCGCGGCGGTGTTCTACCGGATGGTCTGCGGGCTGAGCCCCGTCCCGGCGGCACAGCGCCTCGTCTCCGACTCCAACCCCAAGGCCCGCACGGTGACGCCGTCGGTGCCGGCTTACGTCTCCGAGACGCTGTATCTGGGCCTCCGGCTCAAGCCGGTGGAGCGCATCCAGACGGTGCGGCAGCTTTTCCGCGCCCTCTCGGAGCGGGAGTATGCGGAGGAATTGTCCCGCGGCATGGAAGTGCTGGACCCGCCCGCCCCCGCGCCGCAGGAGCCGAAAGCGCCCGCGAAGGCTGAGCTGCTGAGCGTCCGAAATCTGCTGGCGGGCATCGTCATTCTGCTCGGCGTCCTCATCCTGCTGACCCTCTGGGGTCTGCTGAGCCATCAGAGCGAGAAGCCGCCGGAGGTGACCGCTCCGGAGTCCGTCAGCGAGGCGGCAAGTGAGCCGGTGAACGAAAACGTCACCCTGACGCCGGATCTCGTGGGCCGCGACTATGACGCCGAGGTGCGCAACAACCGCAGCTATATCGACGAGTATCTCTTCTACGTCACGCTGGAATACAGCGACACGGTGGAGAAGGGCCGCATCATCCGGCAGTCGCCGGAGGCGGGCGAGGTCATCCAGAAGGGGGACACCGTCAGCCTCGTGGTCAGCCGGGGCCCCCAGATGATGGAGATGCCCGACATCATCGGCCAGACGCAGGACAGCGCCGTGCAGGAGCTGGCCACCAAGGGTCTGAACGCCACCTGCTTCACCGTGGTCAACGACGGCTCCGAGGCGGCGGGCTGCGTCGTCTCGGCCAGCGAGGACGCCGGGAGCATGGTGGAGGTGGGAACCACCATCGTGCTCTATATCGCGGGGGATGTCCCCGCCGATGCCCCGGCGGGACCGGAAGCGCCTTCGGATACCGGGACGCCCGCCGGCGGGGATGCCGCGCAGGGCGGCGTGGAATACGATACGGATTAAACAAAAAGAGGCCGCTGGCTTCAACCTCTCCGTCACGGCTTTCGCCGTGCCACCTCCCCTATCGAGGGGAGGCTTTGGCATGGCGGAAAGCTTACCTCTTCGCCAGAGGCTCCCCTCGGTAGGGGAGCTGTCTGCGAAGCAGACTGAGAGGTTGTCCAACAGCCTCTTATTTTTATTTCAGAAGCTTCAGAAAAAGCTCTTCATGAACGCAATATCGCTGGCGGCGCGGGCCGGGACAGCCTCTTCCCGCAGGACGGGAAGGAGGGGCTGGGGCAGGGTGCGCAGCATCCCGAAGCCGCCCTTGTAGTCCACACAGGAGTCCTCGAGGCGGGTGGAGCAGAGGGTGCCGTCGGGCCTGAAGTTCTGACCCTTGAAGTGGACGGCCACGATCCTGTCGCCGTACCAGCTGCCGACTTTGTCCCAGAGGCGGCGCTGTGCGTCCACCGAGGCGTTCTCGGGGCCGACGTAGTTCGCCAGATCGCAGATGACCCGCAGGTTGGGGCTGGCGATGGTGTCCAGCACCATCCTGACGGCCTCGGGGGTGTTCATGGCGTGGTAGTAGACGCACTCCACCGCGAAGAGCACACCCTGCTCCTCGCAGACGGGCAGGATCTCGCTCAGGCTGCGAAGGAGTGCTTCCTGCGCTTCCCTGCGGCTGACGGTGGGCTGCTTTGCCATGTTGGTGGTCTCGCTGCCCATGCAGCCGGCGCGGAGCGCCTTTGCCACCGGCACCTGACTCAGGGCCTTCGCCACCTCGGCGCGGCGCTTGTCCTCGTCCGCATAGCTCAGCTCAACGTAGGTGCCCTCCACGGCGATGGACACGCCGCTCTTCCGGACGGCGGCATTGGTGGCAGCCACCAGCTCAGGGGTCACGTCTGCATAGCTTTTGACGCCCTCCACGGCCTTGGTGTAGGCCAGCTGGGTGCAGCGGAACCCTGCGTCCCCGATGGAGCTGAGCAGTTCCTCCACGCTGCGACGGCCAAAATCGTGGCCCCGTGCGCCGACGATGAATTCAGACATCCCGCATCCTCCTTACGCTCAGCCGAACAGACGCTCGGCAAACATCCCGAATTCCTTGCCCCACCAGTACCAGTCGTGGGAGACGTCGCCGCCCCAGACTTCGAGGTGGCAGGGGAAGCCGACTTCGCTCAGGGTGTCGGCCAGAGCCTGGGTGTCGGCGAGGGCATCGCCCTCATAGCCGCCCTGACCCACGCAGAGCAGCAGGCTGTTCTCCTCGGCCCTGGACAGAACATTCCTGTCGCAGATGCCGTTCTTGTGCAGAGCGGCGAGGGGGCTGCTGCGGAGGACGAGGTCGTCCTCTGCGCTGCCGAGGAAGCGGCCCATATCGTAGAGGCCGGAGAGGCCCATTGCACCCGCAAAGGTCCGGGGACGGCGCAGGCGGCACTGGACGGCCTGATAGGCGCCGGTGTCCACGCCCACGCACCAGATGAGGGGCTTCTCCTTGCTCTCGGGGGCATTCAGCTCCGCGATGCGCGCGGCCAGCTCGCTGGTGAGGTAGACGAAATACTTCTCCTGCATTTCGGCCCGGCGGCGGGGAGACGCATTGCCGGCCAGCAGGCTCTCGCCGTCGATGCTGTCGGCGCAGAAGAGCTGGATCCTGCCCTCGTGCAGCAGACGGGCCGCTGCGTCGGGCATCCCGTTGTTCTCCCAGTCGTAGAAGCGGCCGCCCCGGGCGGGCAGTGCCAGCACCGGCACACCGCCGCGGCCGTAGACCTTGAACTCCATCTCGCGGTCGAGCACCGCGCTCCACTCCTTATAATAAGTGCCTTCCATCATGAAAATGCTCCTCCTGTCAGATGAATTGATTGCGTGCCGCGTCGTAGGCATAGCCCACGGCGGAAAGTGTCTTGCACAGGGCGTCCTTATCGGCGTCCATGTCGTCGCAGAGGGCGTCGAGGCTGGGGTAAAAATCGCGCAGTTTCAGGTTGACCACGCTCAAAAGCATGATCGGGTCGCTCGGCAGAGCCATCGTTTGTTTCCTCCCATGTTCCGAGATAAAATAAAAAGCCGGCCACTCGACAAAGTGACCGGCAATACGCATCAGCTTAGACAGCGCGGGTGACTTTGCCAGCGCGCAGGCAACGGGAGCATGCGTAGATATACTTGGGAGAACCCTCCACGACCGCCTTGACACGACGGACATTCGGCTTCCAGGTACGGTTGGAACGGCGATGAGAGTGGGAGACCTTGATACCGAAGGTAACACCCTTGCCGCAGCATTCACACTTAGCCATGGTACTTGCACCTCCTACAGTGAAGTATGGAATCAAAATAATCAGCTTGACTATTTTACCAGAACTGCCGCCAAAAAGCAAGTCCCTTTTCGATTTTTTTGCGGCTTTTTTTCGTCTACAGCCCAAACGCTTGTCTAAAGGCGAAAAAAATAGTACAATAAACGCGTATATCTTATAGAAAACAGGAGAACACCATGACCCCAAGAATGTTTTATACCCTCGCACGGGTGCTGGCCGCCCTGACCGTCATCCCTTTCCACGAGGCGGGCCACGCGCTGGCCGCATGGCTGCTGGGCGATCCCACGGCCAAGCAGCAGGGGAGACTGTCGCTGAACCCCTTCCGCCACTTCGATCTGCTGGGAACGCTCTGCATGGTGTTCGCGGGCGTGGGCTGGGCAAAGCCTGTCTCCACCGACCCCCGCAACTTCAAAAACCCCAAGCAGGGCATGGCCCTCACGGCGCTGGCCGGCCCGGCGGCGAACCTCATCCTGGCCTACCTTGCGATGGTGGTCTGGAAGCTGCTCTATTATTGGGCGCCCGTCAACGATGCGACGATTTTTCTGGCGCTCTTCCTGCAATCCTTAGTGTATCTGGATGTGAGCCTCGCGGTGTTCAACCTCATCCCGGTGCCGCCGCTGGACGGCAGCCGCGTCCTGCTGGCTGTGCTGCCCGAGCGCATCTACTTCGGCATGATGAAGTATGAGCGGGTCATCCTCATCGTCCTGCTGGCGGCGGTCTGGGGCGGCTTTCTGGACGGCCCCCTCAGCGTGATGAACAATGTGGTGTGGGACCTGCTGGACAATGGCACCCAGTACATCGACACCATCGCCTACTCGGCCTACTATGCGTCTGCAGGGGCGGTGATCTGATGACGGAGGAGCTTACCTTCCATCTGGAAGAGTTCGAAGGCCCGCTGGAACTGCTGCTGGCGCTGGTGTCAAAGCACAAGATGGACCTGCACAGCATCCCCATCCTCGAGCTCATCGACCAGTATACCCGCACCGTGGAGGCCGCGCAGGCCGCAGACCCCGACATTTCCAGCTCCTTCATCGAGATGGCAGCCCACCTCGTGGAGATGAAGAGCTATCTGCTGCTGCCCCGGAGCACCGAGGGCGAGCGGATGAAGCAGGAGCTCACCGGCCAGCTCATCGAGTACGACCAGTGCCGCCGGATGGCCTCTGCCCTCCGCACCGCTGCGGAAGCGACGCCCACCTTTGTCCGACAGCCGATGCAGCTGGAACGGGACGAGACTTACGCCCTCAACCATCTGCCTCAGGTGCTGGCCGACTGCTGGGAGAGCCTGATGGGCCGTGCGCCTGTCCGGCGGATGCCGACCCAGGCCGTCTTTGAGCCGCTGGTGGCAGCCCCGCAGGTGTCGGTGAGCAGCCGGGTGGTGTACATCCTGCGCCGCCTCATCGCGGGCGGTGCGGCCCGGATGAGCCAGCTTTTCGCCCGCAGCCAGAGCCGAAGCACCAACGTGGCTACCTTTCTGGCCCTGCTGGAACTGGTGCGCGGCGGACGTGTCACCCTCGGCCCCAAGGGAGAGCTGACCATGCAGCGCGGACGCCTGCCCCGTGAAAGGGCAAAGGAGGAAGAATGAACCAGAAACAGATAAAAGCCGCCGTAGAGGCGATGCTTTTTGCGGCGGGCGACCCGGTGAGCGCCGATAAGCTTGCCGCCGCCGTCCAGCTGCCCCAGACCACGGTGGAGACCGCGCTGGAAGAGCTGCGCGTCCGTTACGCCCGGGAGGACTCCGGCCTCTGCCTGCTCCATCTGGACACCCGCTGGCAGCTGGCGACCAAGACCGAGTGGGCCGACTGCATCCGCCGTCTGCTGGACGCCCGGCGCTCGGTGCCTCTCGGCCCGGCGGCCATGGAGACGCTGACGGTCATCGCCTACAACCAGCCCGTCTCCCGCGCCTTCATCGAACAGGTGCGCGGCGTGGACTCCTCGTCCAGCGTCAGCGGTCTGCTGCAGAAGGGCCTCATCGAGGAGGCGGGCCGTCTCGACCTGCCCGGCCGCCCGGTGAGCTTCCGCACCACCGATGTTTTCCTGCGGTGCTTCGGCCTTTCCTCGCTGGCAGACCTGCCGCCGGTGCGCGGAGATCAGGAAGGGGAGGCGGCGACATGATGGGAGTCCTGATGGCTCTGGGCTGGCTGCTGCTGACCCTGCTGAAGCTCGCGGGCGTCCTGCTCCTTATCCTGTTGGTGCTGCTGGCCCTCGTCCTGCTCTGCCCGCTGTGCGCGGACGTCTGCTGGGAGGGCGGCGTCCTGACCGTCCGGGCCGGTGCGCTTGGGCTCACCCTGCCGGTGCTCCGGTGGCCTGCGCCGGAAAAGCCCGCCGGAGCCGAAGAACCGAAAGGCTTCTGGGGAAGGCTGAAGGCGAAGCTCCGCGCCCGCCGCGAAGAGCGCAAACGGAAGAAAGCCGCCGCAAAAGAGGCGAAGAGACCGAAAAAAGAAACAGCTCCGCGCAGGAAGGCGAAGCTGACGCTGAACATCCTCGTGACCATCCTGCGGGGTGCCGGGCGGCTGACGAAAGCCGTCTTCGGCTCGCTGCGCGTCACCAAGATCCGGGTCTGCCTCGGCGTTCGGGGCGAGGACCCCGCCGAAGCCGCCCGCGCCTACGGCAGGCTGAACGCATGGCTCTACCCGTCCCTCGGCGTCATCGACCGCTTCGTCTACCTCGATTTTGACGAGCTGCGCATCCTGCCGGACTTCGGCTCGGCAGAGCCGACGGTGGCCGACCGGGTGTCGTTCCGCCTCAGCGCAAGGCTGCTTTTCATCGTTGCGGCCGCTCTGCGCGTTTTGTATGAGTTCTGGCGCGAAAAAGTGCTGGACGTCTTCCTGTGAGGCAGAATGCAGGAATTGAAATGGACGGCAAAACGTGTTATACTGATAAAAAGGAGGCGATTGCTATGACGACTCTCAGCATTCAGGTCGATGAAAAAGTCGAAAAGGAAGCAGAAAAGCTCTTTTCTGATTTTGGCCTTGATATTTCTACCGCAGTAAATATTTTTCTGCGTCAGTCGATTCGGGAAAACTGCATTCCCTTCGACATCCAGAAGGAAGTTCCGAATGCAGATACGCTCGCAGCAATGAAGGAATCCGAGGATATGATAGCGCACCCGGAAAAATATAAGAGCTATCATGATGTGGATGAAATGATGAAGGACTTGCTTGCATGAAATACGAGATCAAGCCGTCGTCTCGCTTCAAGCGGGACATGAAATTGGTCAAGAAACGCGGCTATGACCAGCGCTTGATCGAAAATGTCATCAGAACGCTCGCTGCCGGTGAAGAACTGGACAAAAAGTACAGAGACCATCTTCTGCTCGGTGACTATGCCGGTTTTCACGAATGCCATATTACGCCGGACTGGCTGCTGATCTATCAGATCTACGAGGAAGAGCTTTATCTGCTGCTTTCCAGAACGGGGTCACACAGCGATCTGTTCTGACCTGAATGGGAAAAACGGCATACAGACAGAACGTCCTGCAAATTTTTGCAGGGCGTTTTCTTTTGAAAGACTGGACGTCTTCCTATAAAGTGTGTTACAATAATATCGTATGGTGTATACTCCTATCCAGAGGGAGTTTTCCCGGAAAATAATAGTAGGAGGCCGATTTTATGGCTGAGCATCCGATTCAAGGTTTAATGAACGTCACGATGGACAAGATCCGCCAGATGGCAGATTCCAACACCATCATCGGCAAGCCCATCAAGACCGACGACGGCACCACCATCCTGCCGGTGTCCCGCATCTCCTTCGGCTTTGCTTCCGCAGGCACCGACTTCGACGGCAAGAACGCCGCCAACAAGGACCTGTTCGGCGGCGGCTCCGGCGCGGGCGTCAACATCCAGCCGGTGGCCTTTCTGGTGGTGAAGGACGGCTGCGTGCGCACCATCCAGCTGTCCGACGGCTCCAACACCGTTGACCGCGCCCTGACCATGCTGCCCGAGCTGGTGGACAAGGTCAGCGCTCTGCTGAAGAAAGAGGAGAAGAAGGACGCCGCTGCGCCTGCCGCTCCCGCGGCAGAGTAAACTTTAACCTACGCCGTAACTGCGGACTTCCGACCCGCAGTTTTGATACCGCGCACCGGAACCTGAAAAGGGGAGAGGGTGTGCATTTGAGCGCCGGGAGGCGCACAAGGAGATCTTATCATGGCAGAAGAACGCATTCAGAAAATCATGAGCGAGCAGGGCCTGTGCTCCCGCCGCGCCGCCGAGCAGATCATCGCCGAGGGCCGCGTGAAGGTCAACGGCCACCCCGTGAAGGTGGGCGACAAGATGGACCCCAACCGCGACGTCCTCCATGTGGACGACGAGCGCATCTATATCCAGAAGAACCAGCAGATGTACTATCTGGCTCTGTACAAGCCCCGCGGCTATGTCACCACCGCCAGCGACGAGCTGGGCCGGAAGACGGTCATGGAGCTGGTGGCCGACATCCCGGCCCGCCTGTACCCCGTGGGCCGTCTCGACAAGGACAGCGAGGGCCTGCTGCTGATGACCAACGACGGCGCTTTCGCACAGGCCGTCACCCATCCGTCCGGCGGCATCTCCAAGCTCTACCGCGTCACCGTCCAGCCCCGGGCCGATGAGGCACAGATCCTGAAGCTCAGCTCCGGCGTCGTGCTGGACGACGGCACAAAGACCATGCCCTGCGCCATCAACGTCGTCACCGACGAGCCGGGCCGCACCGTCATGGAGATGACCCTGAAAGAGGGCAAGAACCGCGAGATCCGCCGGATGTGCGAGGCCGTGGGCCTCGAGGTCATCCGTCTGAAGCGGAACGCCGAGGGCGTCGTCAAGCTGGGAATGCTCCAGCCCGGCAGGTACCGCGAGCTGACCAAGGCAGAGGTGAACGGCCTGCGCGCCGCAGCCGCCAAGGGCCGCGCCCAGACCCGCTCGGCCGCTTTGCAGTCCAGGGCTGCTGCCCGCCGTCCCCGGGGCCCTGTGGGCGGGAACAAAGCCGCTGCGGGCAAAAAGCACAAGTGAGAAATGTGTCCGAAATTTCCGCTCTTTTTTCCGAATTTGTGGCATTCCCGGAAAAAAAGGAATGGAACAAGGCTTGAGAATCTTGGGAAAATCGGGTATAATATACCTAATTTTGAAACTCACACAGATAAGCAGGAGGTCTTACCATGGCTTCAAAGAGTACCAAAGGAGAAATCCTCGCCAAGTTTTTTGATGACGGGGAATACACCGCTCTGTTTGCGGACGGTGCGGTGAGCGCTGCCAGCGGCTATGCTGCCGGTCAGCAGGCTTACGCCGTCTTCCAGAACGGCGAGGCTGTTTCCGTCAAGGACGTTGAGAAGAACATCAAGGTCCTCGAGCTGGCTGCCCAGACGGGCTGCCCGGTCGTCACCTTCTACGACTCCGTCGGCGCAAAGCTGGCTGAGGGTCTGGACGTGCTGAATGCAGCTGCAAAGCTCAACGCCGCCATCGCAAAGGTGTCCGGCGTCGTGCCTCAGGTGGCCGTCGTTCTGGGCGTCTGCGGCGGCACCAGCGCTCTGAGCGCTGCCAACGCAGATGTCTGCATCATGGCTGAGGGCGCAGAGCTGTTCTTCACCGCTCCCTTCACCGCCGCCGCCAAGGGCGACAAGGTCGCTGACGCCGGCTCTGCCGCTGCTGCCGCAAAGGCAGGCGTGGCTGCCATCGTGGCCGCTGACGCTGCCGAGGCCGCTGAGAAGGCTGCCCACATCGTGGGTCTGCTGCCTGCCAACAACCTGACCGGCCCGGCCATCTTCGAGTTCGAGCAGCCCACCGCTGTCCTGAGCGCCAACGCCGAGCCTGCAAAGGCCGCTGCTGCCCTCATCGATAAGGACAGCGCCGTGGAGATGTACGCCGGCTTCGGCAAGAACGTCTACACCGCCTTCGCTACCATCGGCGGCAACGCCGTGGGCGTCGTGGCCACCGGCAAGGAGCTGTGCCACAACTGCGTGGCCAAGGCTTCCCGCTTCGTCCGCCTGTGCGACGCTTTCAGCGTCCCCGTGCTGACCATCGTGAACACTGAGGGCTTCGTTCCCAGCACTTCCGATGACATCGCCGGCGGCATCCGCGAGGCTGCCCGTCTGGCTGCTACCTATGCCGACGCTACCACCGCCAAGGTGGCTCTCATCGCCGGTAAGGCTGTCGGCCCCGTCTACACCGCACTGGCCGCTGCTGACCTGAAGATCGCTGTCAAGGGCTGCACCATCAGCGCTCTCGAGCCTTCCGCCGCCGTCTCCGTGCTGTACAAGGAGGAGATCGACGCTTCCGACAACATCGTCGCCGCTACCAAGGCCAAGGCTGCGGCCTACGTCGCCGAGGTGTGCAGCGCTGACGCTGCCGTGGCCGCCGGTTCTGCCGACATGACCTGCGAGGCTGCCAACGCCCGCGCAAGCGTCGTGGCCGCCTTCGAGCTGCTGAGCACCAAGCGTGCTGCCCGTCTGCCCAAGAAGCACGGCAACATGGCTCTGTAAGAAAACGTACATCTAACGATTTAGATTGATTCAGGAGGACTCTTCCATGAAGTACTACAATATTTCCGTCAATGGCGTTGCTTACAGCGTCTCTGTCGAGGAGACCGCTGCCGGCGCTGCACCCGTGGCTCCTGCTGCCGCACCCGCACCCAAGGCCGCTCCGGCTCCCGCTGCCGCTGCCGCTGCCGCTCCCGCCGCACCTGCTGCCGCAGGCGCTGTTGAGGTCAAGGCTCCGATGCCCGGCAACATCCTGGACGTGAAGGTCGCCGCCGGTGCTTCCGTCAAGGCCGGCGACGTGCTGGTCATCCTCGAGGCCATGAAGATGGAGAACGAGATCGTCGCTCCTCAGGACGGCACCGTTGCTTCCATCAATGTCCATAAGGGCGACACCGTCAACTCCGGTGACACTCTGGTTTCCATGAACTAAGAGAGAGGTGACAACAATGGCTAAAAAGCCCATCAAGATCACGGAAGTCGTCCTGCGCGATGCCCACCAGTCCCTGCTGGCCACCCGTATGACGATGGACGAGATGCGTCCCATCCTGCCCGAGATGGACAAGATCCCTTACTTCTCCGTCGAGTGCTGGGGCGGTGCGACCTTCGACAGCTGCATCCGCTTCCTCGATGAGGACCCCTGGGAGCGTCTGCGCATCCTGCGCAAGGAGCTGCCCCACCAGAAGCTGCAGATGCTGTTCCGCGGCCAGAACATGCTGGGCTACCGCCCCTACGCTGACGACGCCGTCGAGTACTTCGTGAAGAAGTCCGTTGCAAACGGCATCGACGTCATCCGCATCTTCGACGCACTGAACGACGCCCGCAACCTGCAGACCGCCATCAAGTCTGCCAACAAGGAGGGCGCACATGTTCAGGGCTGCATCAGCTACACCCTGAGCCCTGTCCACAACAACGAGTACTACGTCAAGTACGCAAAGACTCTGGAGGAGATGGGTGCAAACTCCATCTGCATCAAGGACATGGCCGGTCTGCTGACTCCCTACACCTGCTACGAGCTGGTCAAGGAGCTGAAGAACACCCTGTCCATCCCTGTGGACATCCACAGCCACTACACGGCCGGTCTGGCTTCCATGTCCCTGCTGAAGGGCATCGAGGCCGGTGCTGACATCGTCGATACCGCCATGAGCCCCCTGAGCGGCGGCACCAGCCACATGGCTACCGAGAGCCTCGTGGCCGCCCTGCAGGGCACCGATTACGACACCGGCCTCGACCTCAAGCAGCTGAACGTCGTGCGCGCATACTTTGCAAAGCTGCGCGAGAAGTACATCGCCAACGGCCAGATCAGCCCCAAGTCTCTGGGCGTGGACGCCAACACCCTGCTGTATCAGGTGCCGGGCGGCATGTTCTCCAACATGCTCAAGCAGCTGAAGGATGCCGGCAAGGAAGACAAGCTGGACGAAGTGCTGGCTGAGATCCCCCGCGTTCGTGAGGACGCGGGCTATCCTCCGCTGGTCACCCCCACCAGCCAGATCGTCGGCACCCAGGCTGTCTTCAACGTCATTCTGGGCGAGCGCTACAAGATGGTCACCAAGGAGTTCAAGGGCCTCGTCCACGGCGACTACGGCAAGACTCCCGCTCCCATCAGCGCCGAGTTCACCAAGAAGATCCTGGGCGACGAGAAGCCCATCACCTGCCGCTTTGCCGACACCCTCGCTCCCGAGATGGACAAGCTGAAGGCTGAGGCTGCAAAGTGGGCGATTCAGGAAGAGGACGTCCTGACCTACGCCATGTTCCCGCAGGTCGCGCCCAAGTTCTTCGAGAAGCGCAACGCCAAGGCTCAGGGCGTGGATGCAGACCATGCAGATTTTGCAAACAAGTCTCACCCCGTCTGATAAAACAGCATAAGGCTTTTCAAAGCCCCCCGCAGAGATGCGGGGGGCTTTTTGCGCGCCCTCTCAGGCGCTACGCGCCAGCTCCCCCAAAGGGGGAGCCATTGGCATGTCGGTCAGCTTTCGTCTGGACGAGCGAAGCACGATGTCTCGGGAACAGTAGTGCGCTGCTGCCAAGATTCACGGTAGCTTGACAAGGTGCGTTGTCCAGAAGCCGCTGGCCCCGTAAGCGAGGCCCGCGCTTTTGCGCCATATCGGGCCTCCGGCGTCCAGCTCAGAGTGGCCCGACTCGCCAGTGGCTCCCCCTTTGGGGGAGCTGTCATTGCTTTGCAATGACTGAGAGGGCAAGGATGCTGCCAAACAGCTCTTACACAGCGATAGTATCGCTCTGACAAAGAATCTGCTTATCGCCGCGCAGAAGCTCTTTTGTCCCGGGCTTGCCCTCTCAGTCTCACTTCGTTCGCCAGCTCTCCCAAAGGGAGAGCCCTTGGCACGTCGGTCAGGCTTTTACAGAACGGGGAAAGCTCAATTTTTTGCGCTCCCGACTTGCAAAAAAGCGGTCATCAGAGTAGAATAATAACATATGTATCGTAACATGGGCCTGTATACCCAAACGCGGATACATATACCGTAATTTGTCCGCATATCCACCCATCAACAGAGAGGAAACGTGGAGCATATGATCCTGAGCATGACCGGTTTTGGCCGGGGGACTGCTGTATTGAATGGCCGCGAGATCACGGTCGAGCTGCGCAGCGTCAACTCCCGGTATTTCGAGTATTCGTCCCGCATCCCCCGCAGCTGCAGCTACATGGACAGCCGCCTGAAAAAGCAGCTCAACGAGCGGGTCACCCGCGGCAAGGTCGAGCTGAGCATGACCATCCAGAACGTGGAGGCCGCCGACGCAGAAGTGACCGTCAACATGGAGCTGGCCCGCAGCTACCAGAAGGCCCTGCGGAACCTTTCGGAGAAGCTCTGCATCAAGAACGACGTCACCGTCTCGACGCTGACCCGCTTCCCGGACGTGCTGGCCACCCGCCACGCCGATGTGGACGAGGAGCAGCTCTGGGCCGACGTCTCCGCCGTGACGGCTCAGGCGCTGGACAACTTCATCGCCATGCGCGCCGCCGAGGGCGCCAAGATGAAGGCCGACGTGGAGAGCCGCCTGTGCTTCCTCGAGGAGCGGGTGGGCAGGGTGGAGACCCTGAGCGCAGGCCGCGTCGAAGCCTACACCAGCCGCCTCTACGAGAAGCTCAGGGCCATCCTCGAGGACCGCAGCATCGACGACGCCCGGGTCCTGACGGAAGCCGCCATCTTCGGCGACAAGACCGCCGTGGACGAGGAGACCGTCCGTCTGCGCAGCCACATCGCCCAGTACCGCTCCATTCTGGAGCTGGACGAGCCGGTGGGCCGCAAGCTGGACTTCCTGACGCAGGAGCTGAACCGTGAGACCAACACCATCGGCTCCAAGTGTCAGAACCTGGACATCACCCGCACGGTGGTGGACATGAAGGCGGAGATCGAGAAGATCCGCGAACAGATCCAGAACCTCGAATAAAAACAGTACGGAGGAGTTCAGATGAAGCTCATCAACATCGGCTTTGGCAATCTGGTCAGCGCAGGGCGGGTGGTGGCCGTCGTCAGCCCCGACTCTGCGCCGGTCAAGCGTCTGGTGAAGGAGGCGCGGGAGCGGGGGATGCTCATTGATGCGTCCTATGGCCGCAGCACCCGGGCCGTGCTCATCATGGACTCCGACCATGTAGTCCTTTCGGCCCTGACGCCTGAGACGGTGGCAGGCCGCGCTGCGGGCCAGCCGGAAGGAAAACCGACAGAGGAGCAGTAAAAAATGGAAAACGAAAAGTACCTGTTTGTCGTCTCCGGTGCCGCCGGTACCGGCAAGGATAGTGTGGTCAAGGCCCTGCGCGAGGCCCACCCCGAAATCGAAAAGACCGTCTCCGCCACCACCCGCGCACCCCGCCCCGGGGAGCAGGAGGGGGTGGACTACTACTACCGCACCCGGGAGCAGTTCCGGCACCTCATCGACACCGACCAGGTGGTGGAGCACAACTTCTACAACGGCAACTACTACGGCACCCTCCGCGAAGAGGTGGACAAGCGCCTCGAGGCGGGCAAGCTGGTGGTGCTGGTCATCGACGTCCACGGCGCGGCCAATATCCGCCGGATGTTCCCGGGGGCTACCACCATCTTCCTGCTGCCGCCCTCCGTGGAGGAGCTGGAACGCCGCCTCCGGGGCCGCGGCACCGAGACGGAAGCCAGCATCCTCGAGCGCCTCGACACCGCAAAGAAGGAGCTGGCCCAGCAGGAGAAGTTCACCCTCACCCTCGTGAACGACGAGGTGGACGCCTGCGCTGAGAAGCTCTACGGCATCATCCGCCAGCGGGCCGGCCTCGACAGATAACAAGGAGCCGCGAATGCCAAAAACGGTAGGCGTTGCCGTGAGCAACGCGACCTTCCACTTCGACAAACTCTATACCTACGCCGTCATGCCCGACCAGCAGGAGGCCGTCCGCCTCGGCAGCATGGTGCTGGTGCCCTTCGGGCGGGGGAGCAAGGCCCGGATGGGCGTGGTGCTGGCCTGCGACGAAGAACCGGAGCATGCAAAGCTCAAGTACCTCTTCGACGTAGCTCCCGCCTCGGCCTGCCTGACGCCGGAGCTGCTGCGGCTGGTGCATTTCCTCAAGGAGCGCACCTTCTGCACCTACTACGAGGCCGTCAAGGCGGTCATCCCCTATGGGGCGCAGTATAAGCCCGCCCTCGCGGCGGACGGCGTGACGCCGGTGCTCCAAAAGCAGCTCACCCGCCACACCGAGAACAGCTATAAGCTGGTGGGGTCTTTGCAGCAAAAGCCCAGGCCCACGGCCAAGCAGCTGGCGGCAGTGGCCCTGCTGAGCGGGGGAGAGCGCACCCAGAACGAGATGGAGGCCCACGGCATCACCAAAGCCGTGCTGGACAACCTCTGCGCCAAGGGCGTCGTCGAATGCGGCAAGGTGAACAAATCCATCGACCTGTATTCGTCTATCCCGCTGAAAAACGAGCCCATCACCCTGACGGCAGAGCAGCAGGCGGCCTATGACGCCCTGCTGCCCGGCCTCGAAGACACCGCCCCCCACTCGGCGCTGCTCTACGGCGTCACCGGCAGCGGCAAGACGCTGGTGTTCTTAAAGCTCATCGAGCGGTGTCTGGCGCTGGGCCGCCGCGCCCTCGTGCTGGTGCCGGAGATCAGCCTGACGCCTCAGATGATCCTCCGCCTCAAGAGCCGGTTCGGGCGGCGGGTGGCCGTCCAGCACTCGGCCCTCAACCACACCGAGCGTCTGCTCCAATGGCAGATGATACAGGACGGCGGCGCCGACATCGTGGTGGGGACCCGGAGCGCCGTCTTCGCCCCGCTGGAGAACATCGGCCTCGTCATCATCGACGAGGAGCAGGAGCACACCTACCGCTCCGAGTCCGCGCCCCGGTACGCCGCCCAGGAGGTGGCCCGGCAGCGGGCGGCGGAGAACGGCTCCCTGCTCCTTCTGGCCAGCGCTACCCCCAGCACCGAGAGCTTTTACGCCGCCCGGAATGGCCGCACCCAGCTGGTCCGGCTCACCCAGCGCTACGGCGGCAACCCGCTGCCCAGCGTCCGGATCGTGGATATGCGGGCAGAGCTGGCCTCGGGCAACCCGAGGGAGATCAGCCTTGCGATGGAGGACGCCATCCGGCGCAACCTCGACGCGGGCAGGCAGACCATCCTGCTGCTCAACCGCCGGGGCTACCAGACCATGGCCCAGTGCGACGACTGCCGCGAGGTGCTGAAATGCCCCAAGTGCAGCGTCCCCATGGTCTACCACAAGGCGGGCCACAAGCTGCTCTGCCACTACTGCGGCACCCAGCTCGACCCGCCCCCCAAGACCTGCCCCGCCTGCGGCGGCAGGCTGCTCTACCGGGGCTTCGGCACCCAGAAGGCCGAGGAGGAGCTGGCCCAGCTCTTCCCGGAGGCAAGAGTGCTGCGGATGGACCAGGACTCCACCGCCGCCAAGGACGCCCACGAAAAGCTGCTGGCGAGGTTCGCCCGGCATGAGTACGACATCATGGTGGGGACCCAGATGGTGGCCAAGGGCCTCGATTTCGAGGACGTGACCCTCGTGGGCGTCCTCGGCATCGACTCGCTGCTCTTTGCGCAGGGGTTTCGGGCCTACGAGACGGTGTTCAGCCTCATCACCCAGGTGGTGGGGCGCTCCGGCCGGGCGAAAGACCCGGGCTTCGCCATCATCCAGACCACCGACCCCGACAACCCCGTCCTCAACCTCGCCGCCGCCCAGGACTACGACGCCTTCTTCGAGCAGGAGATCGCCTACCGCAAGCTGGGCCTCTACCCGCCCTTCTGCGGGCTCTGCGTCGTGGGCTTCTCCGGCCCGAAGGAAGTTGAGGTGGCCCGGGCCGCCGCCCGGTTCTCGGCCCTCTTAGGCCGTCAGGCCGCGCAGCAGCCGGACCTGCCTCTCCGGGTGCTTGGCCCCACCCCCGGCAACATCGAAAAGATCAACGAGAACTACCGCTACAAGCTCACCATCAAGTGCCGCGCCGACAAACGCTTCCGCGACCTTGTCCGCCAGACCCTCGGCCTCTACGAGCAGGAAAAGCTGCCCGCCAAGGCCACCGTGGTGGTGGATATGCATTCTGACGGTGATATTTGATAAGATTTATTTGGAGGTATACTTCATGGCTATCCGCAACATTGTAAAAGAGGGCGACCCCATCCTGAACAAGGTCTGCCGCCCGGTGACCAGCTTCGACGACCGTCTGGCCACCCTGCTGGACGATATGCGCGAGACGATGATCGCCGCCGACGGCGTGGGCCTCGCAGGCCCCCAGGTGGGGATGCTGCGCCGCGTCTTCGTGGTGTGGGACACCACCGACGCCCCGGAGGAGATCCCCGAAAACTACGAGTACAAGTTCATCGACTTTGTGAACCCCGAGATCCTCGCCGTGTCTGAGGACGAGGAGACCGCCTACGAGGGCTGCCTGTCCTTCCCGGGCCACAACGGCGCCGTGACCCGCCCCGTGGCCGTCAAGGTCCGCGCACAGGACCGGAACGGCGAGTGGTTCGAGCTGGAAGCCGAGGGCCTGCTGGCCCGCTGCATCCAGCACGAGAACGACCATCTGGACGGCATCACCATCATGGAGTCCAGCGAGTTCTTCTATGAGGACACCGAGGAGGGCCGCGCCGCTGCCGCCAAGAAGAAGGAGAACGACTGATGCGCATTCTGTTCATGGGGACGCCGGATATTGCGGCGGACTGCCTGAAAGCCCTGTATGAGGCGGGCCACGACATCTGCGGGGTCTACACCCGGCGCGATAAGCCGGTGGGCCGCAAGCAGGTGCTCACCGCACCCCCGGTGAAGGAGGTGGCGTTGGCCCACGGCACCCCCGTCTTTCAGCCCCGCACCCTGCGGGACGGCGGCGAGGACGAGAACATCCGGGCGCTGGCTCCTGAGCTCATCGTGGTGGTGGCCTACGGCTGCATCCTGCCCAGATCGGTGCTGGAAGCGCCGAAATACGGCTGCATCAACCTCCACGTCTCCCTGCTGCCGAAATACCGGGGCAGCGCCCCCGTGCAGTGGGCGGTGCTGAACGGCGACGCCGAGACGGGCGTCTCCATCATGCAGATGGACGAGGGGCTCGACACCGGCGACGTGCTGGCCTGCGAGAAGATCGCCATCGACCCCGAGGAGACCAGCGGCCAGCTCTTCGACCGGGTGACGGCCGTGGGCGCACGGGTGCTCTGCGAGACCCTGCCTGCCATCGCAGCCGGTACGCTCAGGGCAGAGCCTCAGGCCCACGAGAACGCTTCCACCGCCCCCATGCTGAGCAAGGAGATGGCCCAGTTCCATCTGACCGACAGCGCCGACCACATCCACAACTGGGTGCGGGGTATGAACCCGTGGCCCGGGGCATGGTTCGTGACGGCGGGCGGCAAGAAGGTCAAGGTCATGGAGTGCCGGGTCGCGGAAAGCCACGGCGAAGCCGCTGGCACTGTCCTCGCCACCAAGCCCCTGACCGTGGCCTGCGGTGAGGGCGCTGTCCAGCTTCTGCACGTCGTGCCGGAGGGCAAGAAGCCCATGGACGGCACCTCCTTCGCCGCCGGTCTCCGCCTCAAGGCGGGGGACAGCCTGTGAGCGGCCCGAACCCCCGCGGGGCGGCGGTGGCGGCGCTGGTGCGGCAGGAGCAGGACGGTTTCTCGAACCTCATCCTCGACGCAGAGCTGCGCCGCCAGAGGCTGGAGGGCCGCGATAAAGCATTTGCCAGCGCGATATTTTACACCGTGCTGGAGCATCAGGGGACGCTGGACTATATCCTGAGCCGGTTTTTGCCCAAAGGGCTTGCCAGGCTCGACCCGCAGGTGCGGGAAATTCTCCGCGCCGCGCTGGCGCAGGCCCGCTATATGCAGGTGCCTGCTTCGGCGGCGGTCAATGAGGCCGTCAAGCTGACCCGCACCTTCAAAAAAGCCAGCGCCTCCGGCCTCGTGAACGCCGTGCTGCGCCGGGCCATCGGCTATGACCTCGGCTCTGCCGTCTTCGCCGACGAGGTGGAGCGGCTGATGGTGCTGGGCTCGGCGGGCCGGGACGTGGCGGCCTTCCTCCACCAACACTACCCCGACGAGGCGCTGGACATCCTGACCCACACCGCCGACAGCGGCCTGACCAGCCTCCGGGCCAACCCCCTGAAGGGGACGCCGGAAGCCCTCTGCGAAAAGCTGCTGGCCTCGGGCGCGAAGACCGCCGCCCCGGGCCTTGTGCCGGGCAGCGTCCTGGCCCGCTTCGAGGGGAGCCCGGCGGAGAGCGGGCTCTTCCGGGAAGGCTGTTTCCACGTGGAGGGGCAGGCCAGCCAGCTTGCCGCCCTCTGCGTGGAGGCAAAGCCCGGCGATACCGTCCTCGACCTCTGCGCCGCCCCCGGCGGCAAGAGCCTGCTCCTCATCGAGGAGATGGGGGACGAAGGGCGGCTGGTGAGCTGTGACGTCAGCGAGAACCGCGTCCGGCTCATCCGCAAGGCCGTGGAGCGGATGGGCTTCCGGAATGTGGAGCCCCGGGTCTCCGACGGCACAAAGGCCGATAACCACCTGCCCATGGCCGACGCTATTTTGGTGGACGCTCCCTGCAGCGGCCTCGGCATCCTCGCCAAGAAGCCGGACATCCGGTACAGGACCCTCGAAAAAGCGCGTCACGATGAATTATTGGCCACCCAGTCGGCCATTCTGGATACAGCCGCCGCCCACCTGAAGGAGGGCGGGCGTCTGGTCTACTCCACCTGCACCATCGACCCTGCCGAGAACGAAGAGCAGGTGCGGGCCTTCGTGGGCCGACACCCGGAGCTCCGGGTGGTGACGCCGGACGTCCGCTTCCCGGCCGGGATGACGGTGGGGGACTGGGGTGCGCTTTCCGTCCCCACCCGCACCGGCATGGACGGCTTTTTCCTCTGCGCGATGCAGAAACGTGATTCCTGACAAAAGGAGATTTTCATGGAGATGAAACGCTGTATATCCTCCCTGACGCTGGAACAGCTGACAGCGGAGCTGAAAGCGATGGGCCAGCCCGGCTTCCGGGCAAAGCAACTCTTCCACTGGGTCCACCAGAAGCTCGTGACCGACTTTTCGGCCATGACCGACCAGCCCAAAGCCCTGCTGGCAAAGCTCGAGGAGGCATTTTACATCGCCGCGCCCATCATCGAGCGGCGGCAGGAGGCCAAGGACGGCACTGTGAAGTACCTGCTGCGGATGGCCGACGGCAACTGCATCGAGACCGTCGTCATGCGCTACCACTACGGCAACACGGTCTGCGTGTCCACTCAGGTGGGCTGCCGGATGGGCTGCCGCTTCTGCGCCTCGACCCAGGCGGGCCGGGTGCGCAACCTCGAGGCGGGGGAGATATGCTCCGAAATTTACACCGCCCAGAAGGACATCGGGGAGCGCATCTCCCACATCGTGCTGATGGGCATCGGGGAGCCGCTGGATAATTTCGACGAAGTCATGCGCTTTCTCGAGAACATCTCGTCCCCCGAGGGGGTGAACATCGGGATGCGGAACATCAGCCTCTCCACCTGCGGCCTCGTGCCGAAGCTCGACCAGCTGGCCGAGAAGAAGCTCCAGCTCACCCTCTCCGTCTCTCTCCACGCCCCCAACAACGACATCCGCAGCGGCATGATGCCGGTGAACGACGCCTACCCTGTGGAGGTGCTGATGCAGGCCGTGCGCCGGTATCAGGAGACGACGGGCCGGAGAGTGAGCTTCGAGTACTCCATGGTGCGGGGGGTCAACGACTCCGACGCCTGCGCCAGACAGCTGGCCGACCTCATCCGGGGGATGGGCGCTCACGTCAACCTCATCCCCATCAACCCGGTGGACGGCAGCCCTTATTCGGCCACCGACGCCGCCAACGTCCGGCGCTTCCAGCAGAAGCTGGAAAGCCTCGGCGTCAACGCCACCGTCCGCCGCCGTCTGGGCAGCGAGATCAGCGCTGCGTGCGGCCAGCTCCGCCGCGACGAGATGAACGGCAAAGCTTGAGAAGGAGAATCCTATGAAACTTGCAGGAAAAACAGACGTCGGCAGCGTCCGCCCCGAGAATCAGGACGACTACCGGGCAGGGGAGCTGAACAGCGACGCGGCCTGGGGCCTCGTGTGCGACGGCATGGGCGGTGCGCGGGGAGGCCGTGAGGCTTCCGTGAGCGCCTGCGACGTCATCGAGCACATCTTCCACGAGCAGTACGCCCAGTGCCTGCCCGGCGACGAGGAAAGGTTTTTGAAGCGGGCGCTCATCAACGCCAACCGCTTCGTCTTCCAGAAGGCCTCCCGGGAGGAGGAGCTGGCGGGCATGGGCACCACGGCGGTCTGCGCCCTCGTGCGGGGCGGCAGCGCCTTTATCTGCCACGCAGGCGACTCCCGGGCCTACCTCGTCCGGGGCGGCAGGCTCACCCAGCTCACCCACGACCACTCCTATGTGCAGGAGCTGGTGGACTGCGGCACCATCACCGCCGAGGAAGCCGAGCATCATCCCCAGAAGAACATCATCACCCGGGCGCTGGGCGTGGACTACCGCCTCGACCCCGAGTTCACCAGCGTGCCGGTGCAGAGGGGCGATATGCTCCTGCTCTGCACCGACGGCCTCACCAACGTCCTGCCCAAGGAAAAAATCGAGGAAATTTTCACCAAGGGCGGGTTCTACGACATCCCCGACCGGCTGGTGGACGCCGCCAACGCGGGCGGCGGCCCCGACAACATCACCGCGCTGCTGCTGGGCGTGGAGCCGCTGGAGGTGAAGCATGGATAATCTCATCGGCAAGACGCTGGACGGGCTCTACACCATTCAGGAGCTCATCGGCGCAGGCGGCATGGCCAACGTCTACAAGGCCGTGGTCTCTGCCCCCGGCGGGCCTGTGCCGGAAGGCACGGTGGTGGCCGTCAAGGTGCTGCGTCAGGAGCTGATGCACGACGCCGACCTCGTCCGCCGCTTCAAGAACGAGTCCAAGGCCATCTCCCTGCTCAACCACCCCAACATCGTCAAGGTCTACGACGTCTCTGTCGGCGAAAGCTTACAGTATATCGTGATGGAGTGCGTGGAGGGGATGACCCTCCGGGAGTACCTCAACGAGCGGGGCGGCAAAATAACCAGCCGGGAGACCGTCCACTTCATCGCCCAGATCCTCCGCGCCCTCGACCACGCCCACCGCAACGGCGTGGTCCACCGGGACATCAAGCCCCAGAACATCATGCTGCTGGACAACGGCCAGCTGCGGATGATGGACTTTGGCATCGCCCGCATCTCCCGGGCCGAGAACCAGATACAGAACGGCAAAAAGGCCATGGGCAGCGTCCACTACATCAGCCCCGAACAGGCGAAGGGGGAGGAGACCGACCCCAAGAGCGACATCTACTCCGTGGGCGTCATGATGTACGAGATGCTCTCGGGCAGGCTGCCCTTCGACGCCGACGACATGGTGGAGGTGGCCCGCAAGCAGATACGGGACACCCCGAAGCCGCTGGCCGAGCTTGCCCCGGAGGTGCCGACGGGCCTCGTGCAGATCACGGAGCGCGCCATGGCGAAGCTGCCGGTCAACCGGTATTCCGGCGCCGCAGAGATGCTGGAAGCGCTGGACGCCTATGTGCAGGACCCCTCCGTCACGTTCCAGTATCAATATGTAAAGGAAGAACCTGAAAAGGTGGTGAATGAACCCATGCCGCAGAAACGCAGCATCCGCAGACCCCCGGAGAGACCGGCGGCGAATCCCGCCCGCCCCAAGGCGAAAAAGAAGAAGCGCAGCGGCTTTATGCCGGTGCTGCTGGGCATCACGACGGCCTTTGCGCTGGCCTGTGCGGCCCTGTGCTGGACCATCCTGAACGATTCCAGCAACATCATGACCGACCGCGCCGACATCGTGCTGGGCGATTTCAGCGGCATGACCCAGGACGAGGTGAAGGCCTCTGAGCAGGTGGCCTCCGGTCAGGTGGTCGTCAACTGGGAAGAGGAGTACAGCAACGACTACGCCGCAGGCTATGTCTACAAGCAGTCGCCGGTGGCGGGCCGCACCGTCCGCGAGGGCCAGAGCGTGACCCTCACCGTCAGCCTCGGCATCCACTACGTCACCGTCCCCGACCTGACCAACTATGTGCAGGCCGACGGCGAACAGCAGCTGAAGGACCTGGGCGTGTCGGTGCTGGTCACCCAGGCCGTGGATGAGTCGGTGGCCGCAGGCTCCATCATCCGCACCGACCCCGCCGCAGGCAGTCAGGTGGCCGCAGGCACCACGGTGGTGATCTACGTCAGCCGCCCGCAGGTGGCCACCACCACCAAGGTCCCCAGCCTCATCGGCATGAGCGTGGAGGACGCCCGCACCCTGCTGGTGCAGCGGAAGCTGGGTCTGGGCAGCCAGACCGAGCAGTACAGCGACCAGCCCGTGGGCAGCATCATCAGCCAGAACCCCGGCGAGGGCGCATCGGCCAAGCTGAACACCCGGGTCAGCGTCGTGGTCAGCGCAGGCCCCGAGCCTGCACCGGAGCCCGAAGCACCCAGCGAGAGCACCGGAAGCAGCGACGGCTCCGGCGGCTGGCTGGGCGGCCTCTTCGGGGGCAGCAGCTCTTCCAGCGAGAGCACCGGCGCCAGCTCGTCTTCTTCCACCGGCGGCGGCGGTCTCAGCGACTGGTGGACGTCCTGGCTGGGCTGAAGGAGAAGGTATGACAGGTTATATCACAAAAGGCATCGGCGGATTTTATTACGTCAAGACGTCGGAAGGCATCGTGGAGTGCAAGCCCCGGGGCATCTTCCGCAAGCAGAAGATCACCCCCGTGGCGGGCGACGTGGTGACGCTGGAGACCGAGAAGGGCGGGGCGGTCATCGCGGACATCGCGCCCCGGCGGAACGTCTTCGTCCGCCCGCCCATGGCGAACCTCGACGTGCTGTTCCTCGTGGCAAGCACCACCCAGCCCACCCCCAGCACCCTTGTGCTGGATAAGCTTTCGGCCATCGCGGTGGACAAGGGCGTCCAGCCCGTCATCGTCTGCACCAAAGGCGACCTGGCCGAGGCGGAGTTTCTGCGCAGCGCCTACGAAAAATCGACCCTGCCCTTCATCCGCATCGACTACGCCACCGGCGAGGGTCTGGACGACATCAGGCACTGGATCAATGGCCGTCTCTGCGCCTTCTGCGGCAACTCCGGCGTGGGCAAATCCACCCTGCTGAACGCCCTCCTGCCCGACGTGGAGCGTCAGACCGCCGCCATCAGCCAGAAGCTGGGCCGTGGCCGTCACACCACCCGGGAGGTGACCATCTTTGAAGCCTTCGGGGGCCGCATCGCCGACACCCCGGGCTTCGCCAGCCTCGAGGCCAGCCGGGCGGGCTTCATCCCGAAGGAGGCTCTGGAACACGCCTTCCCGGAGTTCGGGCCTTACCTCGGCGCGTGCCGGTTCACCGGCTGCTCCCACCGCTCCGAGAAGGGCTGCGCCGTCCGCGCCGCCCTCGCAGAAGGCAAGCTCTCCCAGACCCGCTACGACAGCTACTGCGCCATGTACGATGAGGTCAAGGATGTGAAGGAGTGGCAGAGGCCGAAGGGGATGTGAGGAAAGGCAGCCCTCTCAGTCTCGCTTTCGCTCGCCAGCTCCCCCAAAGGGGGAGCCATTGGCAGGCCGGGCCACTTCCTACTGGACGCCTGAGGCCCGATATGGCGTAAAAGGGCGGGCGCTGCTACAGAGGGCAGCGGCTTCTGGACAACGCACCTTGTCAAGCTGCCGTGAGCCTAGACAGCGGAGCACTACTGTTTCCGGGACATCGCGCTTTGCTCGTCCAGGCGAAAGCTGCCCGACACGCCAGTGGCTCCCCCTCTGGGGGAGCTGTCACCGAAGGTGACTGAGAGGGCGCCTTCCGGGCCAGCGCTCTAAAAAATGCCCAAGAAAGAAGGAATCCCATGTCCCGCTGTGTTATCATTTCCGCCTGCCCGGTCAGCGCCTCGCTGGCGTCGGCCCTGCGGCCCGGCGATACCATCATTGCCTGCGACGCGGGCTACCGCAACTGCGGGCCGCTCCACTGCCGTCCCGACATCATCGTGGGCGACTTCGACACCGCGCCCTGCCCGGCGCAGGAGGGCGACGACACCATCATCCTGCCCCACGTCAAGGACGACACCGACACCGAGTACGCGGCAAAGCTGGCCTCCGAGAAGGGCTTCGACGAGGCGCTGCTGCTGGGTGTGCTGGGCGGCAGACGCCTCGAGCATACGCTGGCCAACCTCTGCACCGGCCTCGGCCTCGAACAGCGGGGCGTCCGGGCCACGCTTCTGGACGAGCGCAGCCGCATCACCTTCGTGATGCCCGGCGAGACCCGCCGCTACCCGAAGGATGGGTATTTCTACCTCTCGGTCTTCCCGATGGAGGGCAGGGCAGAGGAGGTCTCGGAGCGGGGCTCCTTCTACGAGCTGACCGACGCCGTCCTCACCGCAGGCTACCCCCTCGGCGTCAGCAACGAGTATGCCGATGGCTCCGACTGCATCACCATCTCCACCCAGAAGGGCGCGCTGGTGGTGGTGGAGACGGTGCCGGACGGGCCGATCCTGAGCTGAACCGGAACATTCCGGGCGCAGACCGCCTATAATGGCGTATCAAGCGACGAAAGGTGGTCGGCTCTATGCAGGTGGTCGTTCTCAAAAGCCCCAAGTGCCTGAGAGGCTTGCTCCGGAGGCTGTTCGGCATCCGGAAAGAAACGCAGGACTGAAAGAAACGGAAAGCCGCTGCGCGGCGGTTTCTGTAAACTTTCTGTGCAAAGCTTGACTTTTGCGGGGAATGGCATATACTAAAGATGGAATTGTGAGGATATTCCATCCGGTACACCAAAAAGAAAAGCCCCCAAGGAGTTGCGACCTCCCCGGGGGCTTTCCGTTTAGTCGGGCTTGCGGTCCTTGTCGAATCTGTCAAGCCACTTGCAGATGTAATGCGACATTATATCTGCTACGACAGACTCCAAAATCGTGAGGATATGAATCATCAGGTACACCTCCCTTCCCAAGTAAGATGGGCGGGATGAACCGCAAAACAAGTATAGCATAAACTTCGACAAAAAGATACAATAAATACAAAGAGAAGAGTGACTGTAAACTTTCTGTGCAACGCTTGACTTTTGCGGGGAATCGCATATAATAAAAGTAGCAAAAGAAAAAGCAAATACGCCATCGGCGCACCCAAAGGAAAGACCCCCTCCCGGAGCTGCAATCTCCGAAAGGGGGTCCTTTTTAGTGCTTACGGCCCTTCAGCCATCCGTCAAGCCACTTGCAGATGTAGTAGGACGCTACATTCGCTGCGACGGACAGAACAAAAGAAAAAATATACGCCATAAGGCAATACCCCCCTTCTCCCATCCTTGGTAGATTGGGCGGGACGAGCCGCAGGACTATTATATCATATAATTCGCCAAAAAGATACAGGAAACGATGAGGCTTGCCAAAGCCTCTCCCTTTGGGGGAGGTGGCATTGCGAAGCAATGACGGAGAGGGCAAGCCCGGCACGAAAGAGTATCTGCGCAGCGATAAGCATTGGCTTTTGATAGAGTCATCTTATCGCTGTGTTTTTGTTTTGTCTCAGCATCCTTGCCCTCTCAGGCGCTCCGCGCCAGCTCCCCCAAAGGGGGAGCCCTTGGCAGGCCGGGCCACTT
>ENA-OXET01000136-OXET01000136.1-human-gut-metagenome-genome-assembly--contig:-NODE-136-length-51658-cov-11.021975_pt1 | contig 51658 bp, 77 predicted proteins | sample MGYA00249831_ERZ652256 | MGnify/ENA primary metagenome ERZ652256 (study PRJEB26925, sample SAMN05826983) | human gut metagenome | biome: ENVO:2100002; feature: ENVO:00000062; material: ENVO:00002003... | reverse complement strand
CGCTAGTCTCGTGGGCTCGGAGATGTGTATAAGAGACAGATGTTATGGGAGGTATGCCCAAGATGAAGGAAACACGACGAATTCACGGCAAAAACACACGTAGCGGCGCTCCGGGACGTGTCAAACGATGGCTGATAGGCGCGGAAGGTTGGCTGTCCGCGCGTTCATGGCGTTATCTTGCAGGGCCGTTGGTGGCGGTACTGTGCGTATTGGTGTTGATTATGCCCAGCGCGTATGTGGTGCAGGTGCCCGGCCCGACACAGAATGTGCTCGGGGAGGTTTCCGGCAAGCAGGTCATCGCCGTTTCCGGTGCGAAAACGTATAAGGATTCAGGCCAACTGCTGTTGGTCACGGTCAATGCTTCAGGCGTGCCAGGGTACCCGGTGTCGAACGCGCAGGCATTGGTGGCGTGGGCCGATTCAAAATCCACGGTGATGCCTCAGGAAGCGGTGGTTCCTGTTGGACAGACCGCAGAGGAATACAAGCAGTCCAGCGACAAGGAGATGACGTCATCGCAGGATTCCGCCACCGCAGCGGCGAAAAAGTTCCTGGAAGAGCATGGTTATGACGTGTCCGGCATGAAGGTGTCCATGCATGTGGACGACATCGGCGGGCCGTCGGCGGGCATGATGTACACGCTTGGTCTGATCGACAAGGTGACCGGTGAAAAACTTTCTGGGGGTAAGATCATCGCGGGAACGGGCACTATGAACGACAAAGGTGAAGTCGGTGAAATCGGAGGCATCCGTTTGAAGATGCTCGGAGCGAAACGCGACGGAGCAACTTGGTTCCTTGCCCCGGAATCCAATTGTTCCAGCGTTGTGGATCATATTCCGGAAGGTTTGAACGTGGTGAAGGTGTCCACTTTGCAGGAGGCGTACGATGCGCTGATTGCCGTCCGAGACGGCAAGGGTGCATCCCTGCCGCAATGCTCCGCGGGAGAGTGACGCATTCCGAGATATAAGAAAAAACAATCTCGCAAAGTGAGCAATTCCACGGTTCGTAACGTATATGTTCGAGCAGTGTTGGTATATTGACGAACGTGAATCAAACGGCATCTGATAACGCTGAAGAATTCGGTTTCCACGCTGGCGACCTGGTACAGGAATGGCTGTGGGACGATGATGTGGACGACTCGATCCGCGCCAAGATCGAGGAGCTGACCGGTGAAGAGCTGGTCGACGAGGACTATGATTCCGCCGTTGATGGCGTGATTATCTGGTGGCGCGACGGCGATGACGAAGACGAACTGTCTGACACCATCGTCGATGCGTATGCGGTCCTTGGAGACGATGGTCCATTGTGGGTGCTCACCCCGAAGCCGGGGCGCCCGGGCGCGGCAAGTTCAAGCACCGTGCAGTCCGCCGCGAAGACCGCCGGCATGAATGCAGCTACGCCGCTGACCGTCAGCGGTGACTGGAACGGCATCCGTCTGCGCGCATTCGGCAAAGGCCGCTGATCGTATTCGTTTTACCTGCCTTGGCACGCATGGTCAAGGTCGGGCGCTCATATAAAGGCTTGGAATCACACGATTCCGAGCCTTTTTTGCTTGCGGAAGCAGTCGAAGAAGATGTTTCCATGAAATTGTCTATATTGACAAAAGTCATGACTTTGCTGACACGCGCACGAGATAGTTGGGAATATCAGAAGAGGCGGAACGGCTTATTTTTGCGGAAACAAAAGGTGGGCGATGAGGGACTCGAACCCTTTGCGCTCGGTTTTTCATATCGTTGTTATTCCGCCGTTTTCCCAGTGTTTCCAACGGTTCCCGCACGGTTCGCATATCACTGCAAATCACTGAAAATCACTGCAATTACCGGAAAAGTGTGGGCAAAATGTGGGCACGGAATCAGAGGTACATGTGCTGTCGTACGTAGGCTTCGACCTCGGCGTTTTCCTCCGGCGTGCCGATCGTCAGCAGCCACACGGCATTGTTCTTGCGCTGAACATTGCCTTTGCGAAGGCATTTGATGAGTCCTGCGGATTCGAGTTTTTTGGCGATCTTGCCGATGCGGTTGTAAGCCAGCTGCTCGCGCTTCGGATTGCGCGGCTCATTGCCGATCGCCACGAGCTCGTCCATTGACTGGGGAAGTGTCATGCCCCAATCGATGGCGATTTTGAGCCAGCCGGAAGCGTAGGTGCGCGGAAGCATGTGCTTTTCCTTGGCGGCTTTGTCCAGCGGCCAGTCGGCGGTGAGCCATGCCATGCGGCTGAGCAGGGCGTATTGAGCGAAGTCGAAGCTGCGTGCGCCCTTGTGGGTGACGGTGAGTTTCCCTTGGCTTGCGAGTTCTTCGACTGCCAGCATGTTGCGGTATCCCATTTCACGGTCCATTTCCGACCTCCAAGCCATGCGTTACAATGGTCTCGGAAGTCTTTGAGTGAGGCTTCATGTTTTACCTCCGTGGTGCCGTTAACACTGCGGAGGTTTTTTGTTCTGAAACACATTATATGCTAACTTGCAAACATGTGTGTATGGCGTGTTGTAAACAAGGGTGCATATTAACCTTGCAAGTGGAAAATACTAACTTGTAAACATGAAATATACATATATGCATATGTAACATTATTTTCATTCTTTCATACAGCGCAGTGCGCTGGATTGAATAAAAGAGTGCTAGAAAATCAACGCTTGCCCACATTCCATGCTCACCGGCTTAAATATAAGCGCATATAAGAAAAGCCCCACAAATGTGGGGCAAAATGGAAGAGAGCGTCACTGTTTGGTGAACGTGCCGCAATTCTGGAGCTTGAACTGTTGTCCATCGCTCACCGTCACCTGCGGATAGCCGCCGCCTGGTATGTCGTTCTGCACGATGTCGTCGCCTACGGAGACCTCCCAGTAACAGCGGTCCGTCACGGAATTGTTCGCGCGATACGTTCCGGCGTCGATGTCCTTGCCGACCTGCCACACGCCATCGGAAGCGCTGGTCCTCTTGGCGTTATCGACCTGACCGGTCAACGATTCGATTTGCGCCTGCAAATTGTCCCGCGTGGCCTCCATCTTCTTTATGTCGGCCTTCATGCCGTCAGCCTTGTCTATCGTCTCCGTTGCGGTGTCGTAATCATCCGACAGTGAGTTGTATTCGTCCACAAGCTTGTTGTATTCGTCTATCAGCTTCGAATAGTCGGCATTGTCGGCTTCGATCGTCTCGGCGGCTTCCTTGACCGCGGCGGAATGGACGCTGGCGGCATAGGTGGCCGCTCCGACGGCCAACGCCACTGCACATACGGCGGCGATGCCGGAGCAGACCGCCGACTTCACTTTCACGTCCTTGCCGAGCCATGCCTTGAGCTTGACCAGCATCGCATTGTTCTGTCTGATTCTCATTGGTTCCTTCTCTCTTTCCGCCAAACAAGGGGGATTGTAGCCGATTCTACGCCGATGCGAGCGTGCTCCGGTAGTCTTCGAGGACTTGTGTCGTTATGTCGAGTTCGTTGGCGATCTGCCATTCGTACTCGTACATGCGTTCGAGTAGTGCGAGTTCGGCGGGGTTGACCAATAGGAGCGCTGTCTGCGTGCGGCAGCGGCGTTCCTGCTTCGAACGATCGTTCGCACAACCATCGTCACCATGCTTCCAGTGCAGCAGCTCATGCGTGAGCACGCATCTTTTCGCCGTGTAGGTAAGGCGCCTGTCAATGAGTATCACGCTGTTGGATGCGTCGTAGCAGCCCCATAGTCCGTCCGGCAGGATGGCGCTGGATACGGTGACTGGCAGGCCGATGATGGCGCGGCGCATGGCCCCGTATGTCATGCGCCGGTCGATTGGCAGGTCAGGCAGGCTCGTCGTAATCCGGCCCAGCCTCTCCATTGATGGCCTCCTGCTTGCCAGCGGCGTCATAGGCGGCAAGACCATAACCGCCTGCCTGCGCTTTCCTCTCGGCGGCTTCGACGGCATGGCGTTTGGAGTCCATCACGATGTCTCCGATGGATACGCCGGTCACTTCGCTGATGCGTTCCAGGTCACTCAAGTTGAGCGGGCGCGTGAAGTTCTGCCGTTTGTACCAGTAGTCCTCGCCGAAGCCGCAGGCCTTGGTGAATTCCTTGATGGTCATGCCGCTTTGCTTTTGGAGTCTGACGCACTCTCGCATGACCTGTTTTGCGAATGTGGTCACTTCGTTTGCTTTCATACCCATGCCTCCAGTATAGCCAATTACGTAGTCATTGTGTGCAAATTGTAAAGAACTATGCAAATTCATAGTATAAATCTACGAATTTGCATAGATTAAAAACGTCGAAAGGAAAAACGAGATGTTGAGCACCAAGAAGACCAAGACCCCCGACCACTACCCGTGCGGCCACATGCGCGGCCCCGGCTGGCACGACTGGCGCGCCTGCCTCACCAAACAGGGAATCGAGGAGGATGAATGGCCGGTCTGACGGAAACAGCCACCAGAAACCTCAAAGCGGAACTCGCAAGACACGACAAGACACCGAAAGACCTAGCAAAAGCATGGGGCCTCGAAATAAGAGCCGTAAACAACAGGCTCAAAGGCCACACGCCACTCTCGACGGACGAAATCGAAAAAGCGGCATCCATGCTCGACATGGAACCCGAAAACCTCGTCATGCTCCTCATCCAACCGATCGACAGCATCAAACAATTCAAAGCCTAAAGGAACGCCGAACATGAGCCAGCAACAACTGTTGAATCCGCCGAAACCGCCGACAATCCACGAGACCGGATGCCTGCTGCTCGCATCAAGCGGCTTCTACATCCGCCTCCATGAGGACGGCAGTGCCAGTCTCGTGGACGGCATCCAAGACATCACCCTCGCGGACTTCACTTCGGCGGAAATCGAAGACATCGCCTACAACCTCTCCAACAAGATCGGAGCAACGAGATGAGCTGGATGGACGACGGCGGATTCAAGATGCAGTCCTTCACCGCCCAGGACGGCAGACCGATGGCGCGAATGGTCTTCTGCACATCGACCGGCCAAGACTGCTTCACCCTAAGCAAAACAGAAGTGCAACGCGTCCGCCGCGAATGCGGGCGAATCCTCAAGGAAATGGAGGAAACCAAATGACCGGCCACGACAGCAAGCCCGAAGTCGGACAGGCGGAGAACACGAAACCGAACTACACGCTCCGCCGTCTGAAGTTCGCAGCCGCCGTCATCGGATTCGTGAGCAGCATGACACTGCTGTTCACTTGGCGGACGGCGGACTCGCAGACGGCCACCGTCCTTGTGAGCGTCATCTACATTCTGACCGGCCTATGGCTGACCGTGCGGTTCGCCCCACGCAACTAAGACTTCCCACAAGCCGACAGTCCAACAAAACAAACCAATTGGGACGTTTTCGCGGACATCCACGTTCACCGTCGGCTGGCGGGAACCATAACTGAATATCGATTATTATCCACGCGCCGACCACATCCTGCTTCACATACACTGTCGGCGCATTCGGCTGGGCGACGGTTCGCCCGTCCACGGATTCCAATCTTCTTCTCTCTAACTATCAAGAAGCAGGCATTCCGGTGCTTGCAGACCCTTTCAAGTCCGCCTGACGGCTTCCATCGCCGTCGGCCACGCCACCGACCGCGAACGAGTTCAGGTCTCGCGTTCCAACAGTCAAAGGGGCGCTCGGAATCCAAGGACGGCACTGGTTCGACTCCAATGCCAGCCACTCAGCCCCATCCACTCGTCAGGACGGGGCACACAACGGCAACAAGCAAAGGAAACCACACCATGGACGAAAACAAACCACAGTCGGCAAAATGGGTGCTCTGCGTCGACATCGACCCCGATAACCCTGAATCCGACCCAATGTTCGTCGCCGCACTTGACATGCCGCTGGACGGCGGCCTGATCAGCGTCACCCTGCCCGGCAACAGACTCGGCGAGGCCACCGCGCTTGCCGCCCGAACCGCATGCCAGGTCATCGACAAGGCGCTCAAACGTCACCTCGAACGCAGCGGCGGCGACGCCGTGGAAATGCTCGACGGCCTCCGCATCGACCCGATGGGCGACATTCGGGACGGCAGGCCATGACCGATCTGCTCACGCCAACCGAACTGGCCGCCATGCTTGGCATGAGCGTGCGCACGCTCGCCAACTGGCGGAGTACCGGCAAAGGCCCGCCGTACTTGAAAATCGGCGTGGAACCGCCCGGAGGACATCAGGACAGGCGCAAAGTCAGATACCAACGCGCCGTGGCCGAACGGTGGGCTTCGGCGCACGAATACCGGAGGACGGTGGCGAGATGAAAAAACGGCATGCTCGTTCCGGCTCACGGGTTACAAGCAGTCCGACCGTCACAAGCGACGGGAAAGCACGCGTCGATACCAGCAAGCCGACCCTCACGCAGCGGGGAATCGACGTGGACGCTTTCATCCGCAAAAACAGGCGATTGATCGAAAGACTCAGGAAAGGAACACGTTGAAACACGAATACACAGCCGACGAGCTCGCCGAACTGAAGAGAATCTACGACGAGTCGGGCGAAGCGGGACTCAATATCCACGAAATGCGGGCGTTGCGCAAGGCCGGACTCCTCACGCAGGGACTGCCGGAGAAACCGGAAGCGCCGTCGAAACGAGACTTAATCCTCGCGCACTGCAGGAAACGCATCGACCAAGGCCAGCCGTTCGGCGGCAAGGAAACAGCCGAAGCGCTCGGCCTGAGCCCGAAAACCGTCGGCAACATTCTCGGTCAACTCCGCAAGGAGGGACTGCTGCCGGCCTTCAACCAGCATTCACCACGCAAGACAACACGGAAAAACTCCACAACCGGAAAGAAGAAAGAAACCATGACCACCACATCGAAAATCACAGCGGACAACGTCACCGAATCGAAAATCGCAGCAACCGACATCATCACAGCGAAACTCCCCACTGCGGAGATGGCACCGGAAAAAGAGCGCGAGCATACACGCGCCGCCATCACGGACGCGCTGGTCTACATCTACGACGCCATCAGCGCTCTGCAGAAAACCGCGTTCCAGACCAACGACAAAGTCGTCTACGGATTCGCCACAAAACTCCTCAACGGCGAACTCATGGACCTGAAAGCCAACTACAGCAAGGACACGGCGAAATGAGACTCAAGTTCAACGGCAAGGATGGCGTTTTCGCCATCAAAGGCGAAAGCGAAGAGGAAAAAACCGCGCTCAAAACGTCGGCACCTGCCATCTGCAATCTCATCATCGATTTTTTTAACGGTGAAGTCCAGGAAATGAAGGTGGCGAAGGAATGAAACGTATCCCACTCAAGGACACGGAACGTTACACGATCGAACGGTTCCGACAGTGCAAGAAGACGGAACGTCATCTCGCGTGGCTGAAAAGCAGGAAGGCCGGCGTGGGCGGAAGCGATATGAGCACTATCCTCGGCCTTAACGCTTTCAAAACGCCTTACGATTTGTGGCTTGAGAAGACCGGTCGCGTGGAACCGGAGGACATTTCGGACAAGTGGGCCGTCATCCGTGGCAATGCCCTGGAGAACGAGCTTCGTAAGCGTTTCCGCGCCAATCATCCGGAAATGCTCGTCACGGACGGCACCGACAAGCAATTCATCAGCCGCGAAAAGCCCTATCTGAGGGCTTCCCTTGACGGCATCCTGCAAGGGAAGGACGGAAGCTTTGGAATCCTCGAAATCAAAACGGCGAGCAGCCGTCGAGCGGGGGACTGGCATGACGAGGACGGCAACCTCCGAATCCCGCCATACTACCTGGCTCAAGTCGAATTCTACGCGCTTGTAACGGGATGGACGTGGGGCTACGTGTACGTGGCCATCGGAGACGACGAGCCGGTGGAGATACCGTTCGAAGCCGACGTGGAGGATATGGGCGCGATAGACGAAGCCGCAGTCGACTTCTGGCGTTTCGTCACTTCTGACACTCCACCGCAGTTGACCGGAGTGGACGTGCAGAAGGCGTTCCCCGAGCCGACGCCGGACATCGTGGACGAAAGCGCCGACGATTACCTGTACAACCTGCTCGCAAGATACGAGAGCGCCATCAGAATGCTGAATGACCTGAAGGCCACTCAAAAGGAGCTGCAGGAGCAGATCATCCTGCGCATCGGCTCGCATACGGGCGTGCGCTGCGGCAACCTCCAAGCCACCTACAAGCCGACGACCCGCAAGGAATACACCGTCAAAGCCGCCACATACCGCAAATTCGCATTCAAAGCCACCGAAGAAAAGGAGCAATAATCATGGGAGCAATCGCACAGCAGGCACAGGGACAGCAGTTGCAGCCCCTCAATCCGAAGGGCAAGCTCAAGCAGCTTGTGGAGCATTCATGGCCGCAGATCGCACGCGTCATCGGCGGCAACCTCGACAGCGAGGCATTGCTGCAGATGTGCATCAGCAGCATCAACCGCACTCCCGCATTGGCGGACTGCACGCCGGTCAGCGTCCTTTCCTGCTTCATGCAGTGCGCCGCCCTGGGCTTGCGCCCGTCCGACGTTGACGGCTTGGGACAGGCATACATCCTTCCCTACAGCAACAAAAACTATGCGAACGGGGAGAAGCAGGCCACGTTCGTCATCGGCTACAAGGGCATGCTGAAACTATTGGAGAACAGTGGAATCTACGCGCAGCCGAGAGCCGTCTACGAGGATGACAACATCAAGCTGAAGCTTGACGAGAACGGCGTACCGACCATCGAATGCCCAGACGAGGTGAACGTGGACGCCGACCATAGCGAGGACAAGCTGAAATTCGTGTATCTCAGCGTCCAACTGCCGAACGGCGGACGATACGCCGACTACATGTCGAAACGTGACCTGCTCGAATACCGCGAGAAGTACGCGCCACGCAATCGCAGCCGACAGATCACCGGACCGTGGGCGAAGAACTTCGTGGAGATGGCGAAGAAGACCATCATCCGCCGCAGTTTCAAGTACATGCCGGTCAGCATCGAAGCGAAGAAAGCCGCGAGCGTTGACGAAACCACGCCGGATTACAGCGACGTGTTCCAACCGGTAATCACCTCCGATGCGACTGATGACGTGACCGCCGAGGTCATGGAAGCGGATACGCCGGAGGATACCGAAGCCGACGTGAAGGAGGCTGAGTGATGGCCGGAGAAACCGTTATCACGATCGTCGGGAATCTGACCGCCGATCCGGAGATTCGTACCACTAGCAGCGGCGCATCCGTTGCCAGCTTCACGATCGCCAGCACGCCGCGTTCCTGGAACCGTAATACGAACCAGCTCGAAGACGGTCAGGCTTTGTTCATGCGCTGCTCCGCTTGGCGTGACCTCGCCACTCATTGCGCGCAGAGCCTTGCGAAGGGCATGCGTGTGATCGCGCAGGGTCGTTTGCAGCAGCGTTCCTATCAGGCGCAGGACGGTTCCAACCGCACGGTCATCGAATTGCAGGTGGACGAGATCGGCCCGTCCCTGCGTTATGCGACGGCTCAGGTGCAGAAGATGCAGTCAGGCGGATACCAGGGCGGCAACGCCAATGGTGGCGGCTATCAGCAGCAGCCGCAGCAGGCACAACAGCAGTCGCAGGGAGCCGACCCGTGGGCTGCGCCAGTAGAGCCTGAATTCTGATGCGCGAATGGATTGAACCGCCGGACGTGGAACCGGTATGTCCGCAGCATGGGTGCGCGCTGTATCCGGCGCGCCCCATCCCATGCCCCGAATGTGAAATCGAAGCCGAGGAAGAGTAGGAATGATGCAGGAATTCGTCGTGGACATTCCACGGGACGAATGGTGGACGCAAAACCGTCGCGGCCACTGGCGAGTGAAATTCGCGCACACAAGCGCAGTCAAACAGCGTGCCATGGCATTCGCCAGATTCTGGCTCCAAAACGGCCACCGCAGGCCACAACACTTCCCAGTGCACGTCACCGCGATCATCCACCCATTGACCCACGGGCGCTTCGACCCGGAGAACGCGGCGCCCATGGTCAAAGCCATCCTTGACGCGCTCACCGATACCGGCTTCTGGCCCGACGATGACTCAAAACACATCATCGGCCCCGACTACCGAGGTGGAGAACCAAGCATCCGAAAAGGCTGGTACCGAATCACCATCCGAATCGAAGAGGAAGAACACTAACCATGGCTACGAACATAACCGAGAAAGACAAGACGCTCAACGAGATCATCGACTGGGCGAAAAGTCGCTGTCATGAAGCCGGACTTTCCAGATTCGATGTCCGCAGAAAGAGCGACCGAGACTTCTATGACGGCCAAGTTAACGCATTCCATGAAATGCTAGAGCTTTGCCGTTCCATGCTCGGCTATTCCGGCTCCATGCCGTCCGAAGTGCCAAATCAAAGCGAGGAATGATGTCAAAAGATCGTGACGAAGCCCTGTACGAGTTCGCTCATTGGCTTAGCGAGAAGGGTCGTGAGGCTCGTGAGGAACTGGTGTACAAGCAGTACACGTCATGGATTGATGACGTGGCTCTTGGCCGTCTCGAAGCATACGACGAGGCATACAAGCATTGCAGGGAGATGCTAGGCAATGCCGACTCGATATTCTCCCCGAAATTCGACAAGAAGACCGACCAAAGCGAGGACACGGAATGAGCAGGGCTGAAACCACCGCCATGCTGTCCAAGCTGGTAGAGAAGCGTCTGAGGAATCAGACCGCGTTCTGGGCGAGCGAGGTTAATTTCGACCGCGGTACGCCTGAAGAGCGGCGAGTGGATTACGTGGGCTTCAAGCCATTGAACATCAACGGCGAGCCAGTGCCCGCAAGCGTGGAGAAAGGCTGCTTCGGGTTCTACGAGGTCAAGTCATGCATGGCCGACTTCACCAGCGGCAACGGCCTGACGTTCTACGGCGACCAGAACTACCTAGTCTGCACGAAGGAACTGTGCGACGAGATCGTATGGCAGAAGATGGTGCCGGAGCGCGTGAACGCGATCCTTACCCCCGATTCGACCGGCTCGAAACTGATTCTCGGCCACGTGCAGTCCAACCACGACCTGTCATACCGGCGGCGTCCGGCAAGCGAAATCCTCTGGGCAATGGTCAAAGCGAACGGAAAGAGGACGAATTGAGCATCATGCTTGACGAGGCCAACGCTTACGAGCGTGGCATGGATGATGATTTGACTTTTCAGACGGTTCGGGAGCTTGCCGGTACAGCGTACATGGCCGGACGTTCCGCTCCACCAACTGCCGTTGAGATTGAGGCCGTAGCGAAACGGCTCTGCTGGAACAGCTGCAAATGGGATGGCGTCGATAGCTACGCGGCGAAAGACGAGGATGACGCATGGAATTATGCCGGTGAGATTCCCGGCTTCCATGCGGAATATATCAGACAGGCCAAGGCAATGCTCGAAATCGCACGGAAGGCGGTAACCGAATGAGTAAGACGATCCGATACGTGGAATGCGCCCACTGCGGAGAGGTTGTCGGCACATATTACGTCACATGCCCGTACTGCGGCTACCGGCTGTCCGCGCGCAAACCGACTGGTATGGATCCGCTGTATGGCATGACCGACAGCGAATTCTACAGGCGATTCGGGAGCATGTGATGGAAGATGTCGGGATTCTTCTCACGCCACCACCGGACTTGGTGGAGCTCGCGGAAGCATTGGACATCATGGCCCAGCCGCACGTCGGCAGCGGTTGGGCGAACCTCAACTTCGACGGCCTTCCATGCAGCACGCCACGGCAGGAAGCCATCTGGATGGAATACAACGGAATCACAAGAGGAGATTAGGCGATGGCTAGACGCGGCTACGTGCAGTTGGCGAACGGCTTCTACCTTAACCGTAAGGTGCGCCGTCTGCGCCGTACCATGCCCTCTGCCATCAGCGCATTCGTCGTCATGCTTTCCTACTGCGGTGACAATCTCACGGACGGTTACGTGGACGATGATACTGCGGAATTCGTGCTCGACATCACCGTGCAGGAGCTTGACGCATTGCAGCAGGTCGGATTGATCGAGAGCGTGGATGGCGGCTATGTTATCCACGATTATCTTGAGCACAACCGGAGCCGTCAGCAGGTCATGGCCAAACGCAAGCGTGAGCGTGAGCGGTATTCTGCCGAAAGTCTGCCGGCAGAAAGTGCGCAGACTGCCGGCAGAATCGAAACAGAATCGGGACAAACACCAGAACACCAGAACACCAGAACCCAAAAGAAAGAGAAAGAAGAATATTCTTCTTCTTTCTCCAAAGAAACCAGCGCAGACGAATACCTGGAAACCGGCAGGCCGGAAGCCGACCGACAGATCAGCCGCCAATACCCCAACCTCGACCTCACCGACGCATGGGGAGCGTTCATGCAACACCATCACGGCGAAACCCGCACGATAGCCGACTGGACGCGCCTGTGGAAAGGCTGGTGCCAACGCCGCGCCAACATGAGCGGCATCCCACCGTCGAAACGACACATACACACGTGGCAGTGCGAACACGTGCTACAGGCGCTCGGACGCAACAAGGAAACCGCCACGCCAGACCAACGAGCCTGCCAGATGGCGAAACAACTCAACAAGGAGAAATCATGAGACACAACGAACAGGTAACCATGTGCAGCTTGGAATGGTTGGAACACGAACGCCGCAAGGCATGGCAGGAAGGTTACGCCGCCGGGTGGAAAGACCAGGAATGCGACTTCCCGCCACACACAAGCGAAAACCCATACAAGGAGACCATCGAATGAAACGCAACCCGTTCGAAATCGCGTTCGGCATCGCGTTGACCGTCTGCCTGTGCGTCGCCCCGATCATCATATTCATCATCGATTAAGGAGTCCAAAAATAAGTGACAACGTCAACCGCCAGACAAGGAAGGAAACACTCGAAATGAGAAAACGCAAACCACTCGCGCCCGCCGGCATCGGCCTGACCGCCATCATCATGTTCCTGCTCACACCGGTATTCCTCCTCGCGCTCGCGGGATGCGGGAGCGCGTCCAAGACGTCGACCACGGCCCACGCCATCGCCGCCACCGGCACCACATGCTCCAAAAGGTCCAGCGACGACATCAAGGAATGCATCGTCACGCTGTCCGACACGAGGCAAGTGGTCTGCGTCGTCTACGCGGACTACCAGAGGGGCGGCCTGTCATGCGACTGGAGCCATGTGAGCGGAGCGGACAAGGAGCCGGCAAGATGAGCTACAACGTCGTCACTCAGGAAGGCGTCAGAACGTTCGAGAACATCGACGATGCTGGCGACTACGCGCAGGCCGTGTCCTTGAGGACTGGCGAGCCGGTCAAGGTGTTCCATGCCGAGACCGGACTGGCCGCATTCACAGCCAGGACAAGGAAGGAAACGAAATGAAAGTGAAGAAAACCCTCATGGACATGATCGTCAAATGGCATCAGGCAGGCTATGCGCTCGACGAAATCGCGCCGCTCGTGCCGCAAGTGCCGAAAGCGGAAGTCGCGGCCATCATTCACCAGTACGACAAGGAGACTCGACTTTGACCGACTGCCAGCACTGCCGCAGGCCAATGAAACCGGCGGCGGCGAACATGCTCTGCGCAAACTGCCGTGAAACCTACTGGCAGCTGATCCACCAGCTCGGACACGTCCAACTGCCCGCCCTGCGAAGCATCATGCTCCGTCAGGCGCACATCGGCACCTCGGCACACACGCCAAACAAAGGCAACGCGCCACTGCCCATCGACACCCACGCGCAAGACCTCATCGCAGACAGCGAAGCATGGTTGGCCGAACAGGCAGGCAAAATCAGAGCGGCATACGCTGGATTCGATTGGCGGAAAGCATGGTATGCCATCATCAGCAACCGGCACACCGTCCTCAACATGAGCACAGCAGCAGACGATTACAAGGCACTGCAGCGAATCATCCGGCGCAACGAACAAGCGCTGACCCCGGAAGAAGAGCTCATAATCCTCGGCACCTGCCCAAAATGCGACAACATGCTCACCGGCACGCCAGAAGCAGAATCGGTCACATGCCAAGGCTGCCACAGGGAATGGGCCGCGCCAGCAATCAAAGCAGCCCGAGACGAAAGACTATGGCAAATGCAAATCACCGGCACACCAAGCGACGCGGCAAAAGAACTCAAACGCTACGGGTTGACCGTATCACGCAACCTCATCAGCCAATGGCTCAAACGCGGCAAACTCACCCACGCCACGCCGACAAACACCAAGCGGCAGTACACGTTCAACCTCGGCGAGTTGGCCGCACTACTTGACTGTCACCGTTGAAATGCTATACTACCGTACAGTAGTAAAATGGTTCAGCCGGAAACGGTTGGACCATTATTCATATCCAGCTGCATTCGCTATAATCAACTCTGTCCGGCATGGAGCCTCGCGAAAACCCTTGGGGCCGATGCGAAAAGGACGCCGACATATGCGGCGACACCAGTCACACCGGTAGCCCATAAATGGCTGAGGCTGGTCTGGGGAACTTCGCGGGTGACGTACCCAGGACATGCCGGACACTTCTTACCGATGTGGGGAGTGGATTGATGTACAAGGTATGCTCCACCTCCGGTTGCCCACACCTGGTCTCCTCCGGCTCGCTGTGCGACGAATGCAGGAAAGCCAAAGACAAGCGCCGGACACGAGGCCGCAATCCATACACGTCGAAAGCGCATCGCCTCGCACGCGCCCGCGTGCTGGCAAGGGACCCGCGGTGCGTCTGTCCCGGCGACGGGCCGGACGGATGCGGAAGGCACCATGGCCTATGCGGTGCCCCCAGCACCATTGCCGACCATTGGCCGATCGAACGCATCGAGCTCGTCGAAGCAGGCCTGGACCCCAACGACCCGCAACGCATGCGCGGCCTGTGCAAGCGCTGCCACGACAGCAAGACCGCAAGGACGAAACCTTCGGGCTTCAACAACAGACAAAACCTCAGCTGACACACACAGGCTTCGGCACCAAAACAAAACATTCCATCGAAGCCAAGCCGACGACGCCAGCCGCTCACGTCGAACGACACGAAAGACGAAAACGACCAAGTCTTTTCGATTCGATTCGCGACTCATCGCAGCATCAAGCGAGTCAAACAAAAAACCGTTGCAAAACAAACGGAAGCAAACCGTCAAAACACCCACGGGGATACCCCCTAACAGTTTGGGTAACGGAACCGCCGGAGAGCTGTCTCCGAGGTGCGGAGAGTTCAAAAGTTTCAGAGGGGGCGGGCGAAAGGCCCTGCATCCCACAGCGAAGGAACGGCGCAAGGCCGTCCGACGATGGAGGAGCCATGCCAAGAGGAGGAAAACGCGTCAGGTCTGGCCCGATGCCAGATCCGTCGAGCGGTGCCAGCGAACGCAGGGGATACACCCTGCGCAGCCTGCCGAACACCGAATACAAGGGCCGTCCGCCGAAGTTCCCACTTCCGCCGTATGTGCTCCGTGATTTCGACAAGGACTCGCAGGAATGGGTCGAGGATAGGGCCGGTTCGGAATCGTGGAACGAGCGTGAGTCTGAGCTGTGGGGGCAGTTGTGGCGGCTGCCGCAGGCGCGCGCGTGGAAACAGCCACAGCTGAAGTATCTGCATTACCAGATCGCCTCGTATGTCCGCGAATGCGTGGTGTGCGAGAGCCCGTCGGCCAAGGCGGCTGACGTGGCCGTGAAGATCAGGCTCGAGGACCGGATAGGCCTGTCCGAGGCCGGATTGCAGGCGCTCGGCTGGAAGATCTCCGAGGACAACGTCGACATGGCCGCCCACGAGGTGCCGGCCACGGACGCGGAGGCATCCGAGAGCGGCATGGACACCAAGATCGTGCAGTTCCCGCGCCGTTTGAGGGCGTGACATGGCCGACGATTGGATCATCGACTTCCCGACGCTCGCAGACCTGCAGGATGCGTGGGTTCGGCGTCACGTGCGCCAGCCAGACGGTATTCTCCGCGGCAAGCCCTTCTGCTGGTCAGATTGGCAGTTCTGGTACGCCGCACACCGCTGGAGGGTGCGCGAGGACGCGGAATTCATCCCGCCCGAAGAGGTCACGGTGGACAATCCACTGGTTCTCAACCAAGCCTTCCAATACCGTCTGACCGGCTGCATTGGCCCGCAGAAGACAGGCAAGGGGCCGACCGAAGCCTCATGCGCCATCCTCGAAGCCTGCGGTCCGGTCGTGTTCGCCGGTTGGGCGAAGCCCGGCGACGTGTACCGCTGCTCCGACAACGGCTGCCCTTGCGGATGGGTCTACCATTACAATCCGGGCGAGCCGAAGGGCATGCGCCATCCATCGCCGCTGATACAGCTGACCGCGAACTCCGAGGACCAGGTGCGCAACGCCTACCGGCCGTTGGTCGCGATGATCCGGCTTGGACCATTGAAGCAGCTGCTCAAGGTGCGCGAGGGGTTCATCCGCATCCTGCGTCCTGGAATCAATCTGGACGATGACGATCTTGACCTAGACCGCATCGATGTGGTGACGGCCTCGGCGACTTCACGCCTGGGCAATCCAATTTCGGATGCCGAGCAGGACGAGGCCGGCCTGTACACCAAGTCGAATGGCATGCTCGACGTTGCCGACACGCAACGCCGTGGCGCGGCTGGTATGGGTGGGCGCACGCACTTCTGGACAAACGCATACGATCCCGGCGAGAACTCCTACGCGCAACAGCAGTTCGAGACATCGGCATCAGATGTTTGGATCTTCTACCGCAACCCCGATTTGAACCCGGACCTGCGGCACAAGGACGGCACGCCATACAGCTTCAACAACCGGCGCGAACGTCGCCGGATCCTCGAATGGGTCTACGCCGGAAGCCCGTGGGTGCCTTTGGATTCCGTCGAGGCGGAGGCTGAGGCGCTGATGGAGAAGGATCCCGCGCAGGCGGAACGCTTCTTCGGCAACCGAATGGTGCAGGGCGGTGGAGCATGGCTCGATGATGGACTCTGGGAGAGCTGCTATGCAGGAACATGAGCTTTGGCTTGAGAACCCGCCGAAAGGCACCGAGGTGTGTCTTGGATTCGACGGATCTGAGAACGACGATTGGACGTGCATCAAGGCCGAGACGCGCGAGGGTTTTATCTTCACGCCACGGTACGGCGAGGATCGCCGTCCGACGATTTGGAATCCTAAAACGTGGGGAGGGCGCATTCCTCGCAGCGAGGTCAATGCCGCCATGGACGAGCTCAACGAACGATACAAGGTTATTCGCGCCTATTGCGATCCGGGTTTCCGCGACGAGGTGTCGTGGGAATCGCAGATCGAGGCGTGGGACACGAGGTACGGTCCGAAGAAATTCATTCCCTGGGCGATGAGCGGGTCGAGCCGCATCACCGCGGTTTGGGAGGCGTTGAAACGCTTCGAATCCGACCTGCAGCATCATGCGATCGCGCATGACGGGTGTCCGATCACTATCACACACATGCGCAATGCGCGCAGATTCGCCAAATCGGGCGAGCGTTACGGTTTGGGCAAGCCGAAGCAGACAAGGAAAATCGATGCGGCTGTGACAAGCGTGCTCGCCCATGAGGCGGCTTGCGACGCGCGTGCCGCTGGCTGGGGCAGGAAACGCAAGGCGTACCTGCTTACAGGCTCCACCACGAGGGGGTTCTAGAGATGATTCGTACCGCCGATGACGTGAATCGCATGGCGAATCTGCTCGCTCTGAAGATCGAGAACCGTCGGCCGGACATCAGGAAGCATACGGATTATGTTCGCGGCAAACGCGGCACCTTGAAGTTCGCGTCCGACGAGTTCAAACGCTATATGGCCGACCGGTTCAGCGGCTTCGCCGACAACTGGTGTCTGCCGGTCGCGCAGGCACCGGTCGAGCGCATTCATTTCAGGGGATTCATTCCGTATGATGATCGCGAATTGGATTCGCATGTGATGCGGGTGTGGGAACGGAACGACTGCGACCGCAAACTGCAGGAGACGGCGCTGATGATGACCACGACCGGACGTGCGTTCGGCCTGGTCACGTCGATGCCGGACAACAGGGCGCGCATCAGCTTCGAGCATCCGGACAGCGCGGCAGTGCACTACGACCCGCTCACTGGCGATGTCGATGCGGGGCTGCTGGTCCGATACGACGAGGAGCACGAGTTCGGCACTTTGCTGCTGCCGGACATGGTCTTCGATGTGGTGCGGGTTCGTGCGGGCGGCGACGATGAGAGGAATCGTCTGCCGCCCGGCGTGGATGGCTGGCGGTTCGTGCCTGACTCCGCGCGCGTGAATCCTCTCGGTCGAGTCCCGTTGGTTGAATTCCGCAATCAGATGCTTTTGGACGATCTGCCGATCAGCGATGTGGAGCAGGTCGAATCGATGCAGGACGCCGTCAACGTCTGCTGGGCGTATACGCTCAACGCCTTGGATTTCGCGTCCATGCCCGCGAGGGTGATCCTCGGCGGTGATTCGCTGTCCGAGCCGGTCTTCGATAAGGTTACCGGCGAGCAGGTAGGCGAACGCCCAGCGAACCTGGACAAGCAGGTCATGGAGCGCATCATGCAGATCACCGGCGATAATGTGTCGATTGGCGAGTGGACCGCCAGCAACCTGCAGGCTTTTCTGCCGATCATCCAGAAGGCCGTCGAGCACATCGCGGCCGAAACCCGTACGCCCGGGCATTACCTGCTGACGAACGCCGAGGTGCCGGCCACCGGCTACGAGGTCGCCGAAGCTGGATTGGTGAGCAAGACGCTGGAGCGCATCAGCTTCATGCGCCAGCCGGTGCGCGAACTGTGCGAGATGGCCATGATGCTTGAGGACGACGAGGAATCCGCCCGGATCCTCGATGATTCGAAGGTCGTGTTCGCCACACCGCAATACCGCAGCGAGGCATTGATGGCCGACGCGATGCTCAAATACAAGCAGCTCGGCTATCCATTGCAGTGGATAGCCGAGCAGATGGGCCAGAGCCCGGAGGACATCAAACGCATCATGCGCATGGTGGATGACGAGAGCCATGACCCTGAGATGGCCGAGATAGCACGCAGCCTAAAGGTCGGAGGTGCATCTGATGACGGTGACGCTGGAGAGCCTGTCGGACAGCCGGAACACTTTGGCCAGACTATGCCTGCTGGCCGTGAGGGCGGCGGACAAGGCATGGAAGGGCGTGGATCCGCTGCGGGTGCGTGACAGTTGGAATCGGACAAACGTCGATTTCATCACGCTCTTCGCAGCCCTGCAGGCGCGTGCGGCGAGCGATGCGATGGACTCGTCCACGTCGATGCTCGCAGAACAGGGCGATTACGTGCGTCCCGATGGCGGCATCGCGAATCCACTCGCCTTCGGGGCAGGTTTCGCGCCGAGCGGCATCGACCTCGAATCATATTTCGACATTCCGGTCACGCACACATTGTCGGCCATCAAATCAGGACTTGACCCGATAGACGCCATGCGGTCCGGACGCCGGACGCTCCGCCAGATGGCCATGCAGGCCATCGAGGACACATCCATCAGCGCGATGGGCGTCAGCATCACCCAGCGTTCCGGTGTCGGCTACGTGCGCGTCGAATCACCCGACTGCTGCCCACGATGCGCCATCCTCGCCGGAAAATACTTCCGGCATAGCCAGAACTTCCTGCGGCATCCGAAATGCCATGGAACGACCATCCCCTGCAAGGGCAGGGACAAGGCCGAGAAGCAAGGCTGGATCACTGATCCGATGGACCGCTTCAACCGCATGAGCGAGGCGGAGCAGGACGAGCTCTTCGGACACGCCGACGCGCAGGCCATCAGAGACGGCGCCGACATCTACCAGGTCGTCAACGCGCACCGAGGCATGCGGCCGGTCGGACGCGGCAACATCAGTATGACCACATCCGAAGGCACCAGTCGATACGGCTGGAGCCGCATGATCCGAAAATACGAATATGGCCAGAAGCAACGGCGCAGGCTCACGCCGGAAGGCATCTACAGCTTCAACCTCCCGCGCGAGCAGACCATCGAGCTGCTGAAACGCGAGGGCTACATCCTGCCGGACAAATGGCGAGAGCGGGTGCCGGAGCTTCGCCGCAGCCAATGGCTTCACAACAACGACTACCGCCAAGGGCGGCATGAGGAGCTGACCGCGGCGCAGAAGCGTCTGCTCAATGCGCGGCTCCGCTATGAGGCAGCTTTGGACGGCCGCAATCCCTACCAGTCTGGCAAGCCGGTCACGCCGGACGTGTTGGCAAAGGCCGAGAACTCGTATCGCCGGTGGCTCTCCAGCAACGGCGAAAAATACACCGAATGAAAGGAAACACCATGTCAGATGGACAGCAGCAGGATCCGAACACCAATGCCCAGGGCGCACAGGAGCCGCCAATCGACTGGCACGACAAGTTCCTCGGCCAGAAGAAGGTCAACACCGACCTCGAAGCGAAGCTCAAGGCCGCCCGTGAGAAGGCCGACCGAGTGGACGACCTTGAGAAGCAGGTGGCCGACTGGGAGCAGCGCGGCAAGGAATTCGACTCCGCGCAGGCTACCATCGCCGGCCTGCAGAAGCGGGTGCTCCAGGCGAACGTCACCGCCGCGGCGACCGGCAAGCTCATCAATCCAAGCGACGCATTGAAGCTCATCGACTTCTCCGACCTGACCGCGGACGATCAGGGAGGATACGACCAGCAGGCGATCGGCGAGAAGATCGACGCCCTGGTCACGGCACACCCGTATCTCGCGCAAGGCGGGAACAATGCTGGCCTGGCGGGAATCATCCCACCGTCGGGCGTCCGCGATGGCGATCATCAGACGGGACAGCTTACCAGGGACGATCTGAAGAACATGACCCCGAAGCAGATTGACGAGGCGCGCCGCAAGGGCCGTTTGAATGATCTGCTCGCAGGCCGCAGTAAGTAAGGAGGCCAGCAATGGCAATCACCAATTTCATCCCCGAGGTATGGTCCGCCGCCATCCTCGAAGCCCTGCGCGCGAAGCTCGTCTTCCCGAGCCTGTGCAACCGCGATTACGAGGGCGACATCCGTGAGGCCGGTGACACCGTGCACATCACCGGATACAACGACGTGACAGTGCACGAGTACGTGCGCGGCAAAGCGATTACCGTCGATGACGTCACGGATAAGGAAGCCGCCGTGCTCAAGATCGACAAGTCCGACTATTTCGCTTTCAAGGTCAATGACCTCGACAAGACTCAGGCCAAGGCCGATCTGACCGGAAAGTTCACAAATTCCGCCGCCTACAACATGATGAAGAACGTGGAGACCTATATCTCCAATCTCATGGACACGGCCGTCGGCACCCCGGCGAAGACCGTGGCCGTCGGCACCCCTGCAGACGCGTATCTCGCCGTCGTGGAAGCCGGACGCAAGCTCGACGTGCAGAACGTTCCCGATGAGGGCCGCTGGCTCGTCGTCAGCCCAGACTTCTACGCCTTGCTGCTGCAGGACTCCCGCTTCATCGAAGGCACCGAAGCTGGCCATAATACTCTGCTCAACGGCGTGGTCGGACAGGTGCGCGGCTTCACCGTAGTGAAGTCCAACAATGTGCCGCGCAAGTCCGCCAGTCCGGACACCCAGTCCATTCTCGCCGGCACGAACGCGGCCGTGACCTTCGCGCAGCAGGTCAGCAAGGTGGAGGCGATGCGCATGCAGACCGACTTCGCCGACATGGTGCGCGGCCTCGACCTGTACGGCGCCAAGGTCATCCGTCCAGAGTGCCTGACCAAGATCACACTGAACCTCTCCACCTCCACCGGTCGTTCTATGCAGGATGGCCCGCAGGCCGTCGTGGACGAAACGTCCGACACCGCTGGTGATGATGCCGATAAGGCAGACACCGGCAAGAAGGGCAAGTGACCGTCTGATCGGAGGCTGACATGACCGCCTTGGCCACACTGCAGGACCTGCGGAAGTACGGCATCGACGTGTCGGACAACACCGTCGCGCTCAGCCTGCTCGACTCCGTATCCGCCGCCGTGCGCGACGCCGCCGGCTGTCCGATCACCATGGGCGAATGGACCGTCGACCTGCCCGGCGAACAGTCGAGGAAACTTGACCTGCCATGCAGGGCGGTGCGAGCCGTGTCCAAAGTACTGGTCGATGGTCGGCCGATCGAAGACTGGAGGCTCTTCGGCTCATCGCTTTACCGGGCGGAGCCGTGGAGCCCCTTTGGCGGCATCCCGTCGACTGTGACGGTCACCTTCCAAGGTGGCTGGGATCCCGTGCCGGAGGACATCGTCAGATTGGTCTGCTCGTATGTCGCCGCCGGATTGCATCAGCTCGCGGATGGTGGCCCCGGCGCCCACTCCGGCATCGCCTACGAGAGGCTTGATGACGCGCAGGTCGGATATACGCATGATGGCACCCAGATCGACGCGGCCGAATTGCCGGAAGCGACCAGACGCAGCCTGCGCAATCGCTTCGGTGCGAACGTCAGTTCGATTGGAGTGTTCCGATGAGAATCAGCGCATCCTTTCTCGCAAAGGCCAGAGCCAACGCGGAATGCCTGATGACCGACCGATGCGTCGTCACCCGCCCCGGAGTCACCACAACGGATCCGGACACGGGACTGACGACCACCGGCAAGGAGAAGGTGTACGAAGGCAGCTGCAAGGTGCAGACCAGCGGCGGCCTCGCCAGCGAGCAGACCGAAGGCAGCGCGGCCCAAGCCATGGGCGCCGTCTCGTTGGTCTGGTCTTTGTATGTGCATTTTCCATATGGCACTCCGGGCCTTCGCGCCGGTGACGTGGTGGAAGTCACGGAATCCGCTAATCCGCTGCTCGTCGGCAGGCGGTTCAGGCTCGTCTCACCTCAAAGCGAGAAGACGCACGCCACCGCCTGCCGTTGGAATGTGAAGGAGGACTCATGAGCGGACTGTTTGACGCATCCGAGCTGATGGGCTTCGGCGATGCGCTGCTCGCCAAGGGCGTGGCTCGCCGCGCCTTGATCTCCGCTTCGGTGAAGAAAGGCGCGCAGAACGTCAAGAACTCGATTCGCGACGACCTGAACGGTTCCGGCAATGCCGCATTCAGGCGTATCCCGATCACCTACACGGTGAGCGAGACGCCCGGACGCATCTCCGCCGAGATCGGCCCCACCAAGGGCGGAGCGGGTTCGCTCGCGAACATCGCGTTCTTCGGCACCGCGAAGGGCGGTGGAACGCACCGATTCTACGAGCATGGCGAGGAAGAATTGCCGAAGCTTGCGGAATACGTGGCGCGTGCCGCCGTGGAGGTGGTCTGAATGAAGTCGATCATGACGTTGACCGACACGATTCTCGACCATATTCCGAAGCCGGCGACTGGCTGGGCCGTGTACCGGCAGACGGCGCCTAAGCCTACGGAGAAGCCGCCGTGGGTGATTGAGACGGTCACGACCAACGGTCATATCGTCGGCGAAACGCAGCAGGTGCATTGCGGCATCGGCACTTTGCTGGTGCGCATCGTGAGCACTACGGCCGATTCCGTCAACGTGCTGGCCGATGACCTCATGATTCCGAGGCTTGCTGGCAAACGGTTCATCGCGCAGGGGTTCGACACCGGCTGTCTGACGCTGTTCTCCGATTCCGGCGCCTATGCGGCCGGACTTACCGCAGAGGATACGGCGCTGCTTTACCAGTGCCGTCTTCTGACTTTCAAATTCAACTGGTCACGCATGTGACCCAAAATATTTAAGGAGGAGTCATGGTTTTGACTCTGGGAACCGAAGTTCCTTCCACACCGGCGGACGGTCTGGTCAACACGATCTGGGTGCCGTCCATCAAAAACATCCAGAAGCCGACCGCCGCCGAGATCAACGCAGGTACCGACCTGTCCAACTACATCACCTTAGGCGGGTGGAGCTGCACTCCGTCGCAGGAGTCCATCTCCGACCAGCGCGAGAACAGCGCGCAGGATTACGAGAATCCCGGACGCAAGAAGATCAGCGGTCCGAACGTCGAGGTCATCGACAACACCAACACGTCGCATTCCACGCAGAACGCGGCCATGGAGACGCTTGCCGAGGGCGTGGAAGGCTATTTCGTGCGTCGCTACGGCAAGCAGACGGATAAGACTTTTACCGCCGGCGACATTGTGAACGTGTACGCGGTCCGCATCGGCATGAGCGCCAAGATGGCGATCGCCGCGAACAGCGTGCTGCGCAGCAAGGTCAATTTCTCCGTCCGTGCTCCCGGCTGGGCGGAGAACGTGAAGGTCGCCTGATTGATTCTTCCCGCATCGGACTTTCGTCCCTTTCGCCGGTGCGGGACCCTCTTTTCTCTTTTCCGGCAAAGGAACATGAATATTAGAGCGAAGGAACAACAATGCTTAAAGTCGTCAGGCGCACGCGTGAGGTCGATGTCATCCTCAACCAGCAGACCGCCGAGGACATCGCCAGATTGGGTGATGCGCTGGCCGAGGAGACCACGCGCGAGCAAATCACGGAGGCTGGGACGAACCGGCAGGCGAAGGCCACCGCGCGGCGCATCGAAGAGCTGCGCGAACAGGCGGATGCGGAGACGTTGAAGCTTACGTTGCGGGCATTGCCGGTAAGCAAGTGGGCGCAGGCATTGGCCGCGCACCGCAATGACAACGGCACGAACGACATGTTCGGCACCGCCGCTGCGGCATTGCCGCTCATGCTTGATTCCGCGACCATCGGCGGCAAGCCACTGGCCGACGAGGACAAGACCGAACAGTCGTGGCGCAATCTGTTCGACGAACTCACCGATGGCCAGTTCACGCCGATCTGGCAGGCCATCGCCGAACTGAACGGCACCGCAGCGGACCCAAAAGCGGCATTCGACCTCGCCTCGCAGGTTCTCCACAACTAGTCGAGGACCTACGCATCTGCCGCCAGCTCGGCATCAGCTATAAGCGTTTCATGGGCTGGCGTCCGCGTAAGGGCGATGAGGTCGAATGGGACGAGACTGAACGCAATTGGATGCGCTCGTTGGCGGAATACGAACGGTCATTATGCCCCTTGTGCGGTTTGCCCCGCACGATCTGCCAAGACCCGAAGGGTGAACTTACGTTGCATGCCGAAACCAGCGTCTGCTGGGCCACTGCGCACATGCAGCAGGCCATGAAACGTTGGACAGAGGCCAACGGCAAGGACAATCCGGCCGCGAACGCCTTGGTGGCGCATTTGACCTGACATTTTGGAGGATGCTTTGGCGGAGAACAAGAACATCGTCATCCGATTGATGGCAGACACAGCCTCATATGAGGCGGCGATGACCCGCGCCGGAAGCACCGCGAAAACGGTTGCTTCGGGCATGGAGAACACCGGACGCAAGTCAGCGCTCATCGCCAGCGGCATGACCGCCGCAGGGCTGGCCGTGGCCGCGTTCGGCGTGGCCGCAGTCAAGATGGCCGCAGACTTCGACCAGCAGATGAGCACCGTCCAGGCAAACACCGGCGCGACCAGCGCCCAAATGGACCAGCTGCGTGCCGCAGCAATCGAGGCAGGCGCGAGCACCGTCTATTCCGCTTCGGATTCCGCCGATGCAATCAACGATCTCGGCAAGGCCGGCATGAGCGTCACGGATATTCTCACCGGCGGCTTGTCTGGCGCTTTGAATCTGGCCGCGTCCGACGGAATGGCCGTGGGGGATGCCGCCGAATACATGGCCAACGCGTTGAGCATGTTCCATTTGAAGGGGTCTCAGGCTTCCCAGGTGGCCGATACTTTGGCGGCTGGCGCAGGCAAGGCCGTCGGCAATGTCTCCGATTTCGGCGAGGCATTGAACAATTGCGGAGCGCAGGCGAACAGTTTCGGCATGAACGTGCAGGAGACCACCGGCGTTCTGGCGCTGTTCGCGCAGAATGGCACCATCGGCGCCGAGGCCGGCACCCAGCTGAACAGCATGCTGATGAAGCTGGCCGCACCGTCCGCCGAAGCGTCCAATACGATGAAGGAATTGGGCATCAGCGCATATGACGCCCAACATCATTTCGTCGGTATGGCGAACTTCGCAGGGCAACTGCAGAAGGCCGAAAAAGGCTTGACCGACGAGCAGCGCAACCAGGCGAACGCGACCATCTTCGGCAGCTATGCCATCAAGGCCGCGAACTATCTTTACGAGGCCGGCGAATCCGGCGTCAACAAGTGGACTAAGGCCGTATCCGAAAGCGGCTACGCCGCCGAGCAGGCGGCCGCGAAGAACAACAATCTCAAGGGCGATCTGGAGAATCTGAGTGGCTCCATGGAATCCTTGATGATTTCCGTCGGCGAGGGCGCTCAAGGCCCGTTACGCAAGATGGTGCAGGGCTTGGATACGCTGGTTGACACGTTCTCTGGTTTGCCGTCCGGAGCGCAGCAGACCATCGTGGTCATGGCATCATTGGCTGGCGTGTTCGGTGCGGTGCACAAGGCCGCGGGCAATCTCAACGGCAGCACCAGCAGGATGGCCAACAACATCGGTCTGGCCATTGACCCGATTCAACGCGTCAAGACGGCGCTCGCATCCGCGCAGACCGCCTTCCAGATGTTCCGCGCATCGTCCATGAGCGCATCCGAGCAGATGGCCGCCTTCGGCACCACAGCCAGCAAGGCGCAGCTGAAGACCGCCGGATTCAAAGCCGTCGGCAGCAGCGTCATGAGCCTGCTCGGCGGGCCGTGGGGCATCGCCCTGACCGTGGCCGGGGCCGCACTGAGCGCCTTCATTAGCCGCCAGCAGAAGGCCAAGGAAGCCACGGAGCAATTGCAGTCGGCTCTGGAATCCGGCAGCAGCATCAGCGAAACAATCGCCTCCGCCTATCAGAAGATGAATTTCGCCGGCGCGGACATGACGCACTGGATGGGCGAGGCGAAAATCAGCCTGACCGACATGACCAGCGCCGCCATGGGCAACAAGGCCGCGGCCGATAAGGTCAACGCCGCGCTGAAGGAATACGGCAAGCAAGGCCATTCGCAGATGGCCGTGGCCCAGAAGATGCGCGACAGCATCAAGGACGAGGCCAAGGCATATCAGGAAGCCAAGGAGCAGACCAAGCAGAAGGCGAAGGCGTCCAAGGACGCCGTGGACGCTGACGGAAAGTCCGCATCGGCAGCGAAGGAAGCTGCCAGCGCGAACAAAGAGCTTGGCTCTTCCGCTTCGGATGCGTCAAGCCAAATCGACGATCTGGTTCAGGCGCTGTTTGGTTTGGAGTCCGGCAACCTGACTGCAGACCAGGCGGTCGACCAGCTGAACCAGAAGATCGGCGAACTGTCCGACACCTGCAAGGACAATGGCGTGGTGTTCGACCAGAACGGTAATCTGCTTGACCGTTTTTCCGAGAAGGGCACCAAGACCAAGCAGGCTTTGGAGGACATCGCCAGCAGCGCCCAGAATGCTGCGGAGAAGATTCTCAAGCAGGGTGAGAACACCAATTTCAGCAGCGGCGAGATCGAGCGTGCGAACGGCGTGCTGCAGGATGCTCGTGACGCGATCATCCGGCAGGCCGAAGCCTCGGGCATGAGCGAACAGGCCGCGAACGCCTTGGCAGACCGTTGGGGTCTGAGTTCCGACAGCATCAAGGCTTCCATCGACAATATCAGGATGACCGCCGACAACAACAAGGCGAAGCTTGACGTTGACGATTCCAAGGCCAAGTCGAAGACCAAAGGCGCGGAAACCAACCTTGACAAATTCAGCAAGAAGATAGCGAAGGCCAAGCTCGACGCCGACGACAAGAAGGCCACGGCCAGCGCCAAGAAGGCGCAGAAGATGATGGACGACTTCAACAAGAAACACGTCAACGCCACCATCGACGCGACCGACAAGGCATCCAAGAAGACGAACACCGCCTCCAAGAACATCGGAAAGCTCAACGGAAAGAAAGCCACAGCCAGACTCGACGCGAAGGACAACGCCTCGCCGAAGGTAGACAAGGCCAACGCGAAGAAACTGTCAAACAAGCGCAACACCTTGGATTCCACCGACAGGGCAACGCCGAAGACGAACGCCGCGAACGCGAAGAGGCTCAACAACAAGAAGAACACCCTCAATTCGACCGACAAGGCCGGACCGAAGGTAGACGCCGTCAACCGCAAGAAGCTGAACGACAAGAAGAGCGCCGCATCGGTCAACGACCAGGCGACTCCAGTGCTCCGCTCCATCAACAACTTCAAGATCGCGGACAAGAGCTTCACCGTCACGGAAAAGACGAAGAAGGTGGGCGGCTATACCGGTGGAATGTTCGCCGATGGCCACTTCCAGCAGTTCGCAGGCGGCGGCATGTTTTCCGGCTACGTGGATCCGGCGTGGGCGCCCGGCAACGGGTTGAGCGACAGCGTGTATCTGCTCAACGCTCGTCTCACCGCGGGCGAGTACACGCACAATGCTGCGGCCACGGCTTATTACGGCGTCGATAACATGCGCTTGTTGAACGAGCGGAAGATTCCACGTGAAGTGTTTGCCACAGCCAATCAGATGACAGGCAATCAGGTCAGCGTACAGGTTGATACCGCTTCCGTGGTGGCGGCGATAACCAGCCTGCACAATGATCTTGGCGCGATTATCAGCGCCGCGTCCGATGATTCGACGGTCAGCGACCGTGACTTGGGGAGGTTGATCCGCAAATATGCGCGAGCTTAAGTACACGTCGCATGATGGCACGGTCATCGACCTCAACGCCGATGATTTGTGGGTGGCTGACCTGCAGGAAATGCGCGGATACGCATGGACGTACACGCTGGCCACTCGCGGCATCAAATCGGTGAGCCGGAACGCTTCGACGGCGAAAATGACCGTCCGCACCACGGATCCGTCAAGATTGGACGTGGTGCAGACAGCCTTCGATGCTGACGTGCAGGCAGTCCGGCCTGGCACGTTGACGGTCGATGGCGAATGGACGCAACAAGCTTATGTCGTCGGTTCTTCGCTCGGTCTGGTGCCCTGGCCGGCCTATGCGCAGACTGATTACACGGTCGTATTGTGCGATGGCGTCTGGCGTCGCGCGCTGCCGGTGCAGCATTTCTTTCCGATGACGGCAGGCACCGGCTCGCAGATTGACTTTCCACTGGACTTGCCGACCGATTTGGCTCCGTCGAAGATCGCTTTGACGGTGAATAATCCGACCGGCAAGGCCGCTGAGTTCACTGCGGTCATTTTCGGCCCTTGCGTCAACCCGTCTTTTCAGATTGGCGGCAACACTTACGCGGTTGATGTGACAGTGCCGGAAGGCGGTCATATGTCACTGTCGGCCACCGGATTGCGAAAGACGATAACGCTGACAGCCGAAAACGGCGACGTTTCGGATGTTTTCGACAAGGGCGTTCGTGGCAACGGCAGTGGAAGCGGCTCATATGTTTTCGAGCCGATACCGGCAGGAGATTCGCTGTTGACGGTTTCCGGCAATTATGGCATCGATTTGACCATGTTTGACGTTTCTGGAGGTGTGCCTTGGCTGACGTTATCCTCGCCGACGGCAAGCTGACGCCACATGCGAGCGTATCGCAGGTGACGTTGGATTGGGCTTGCGGCACGGACGAAAACGATTTCGAGCTGACCATCGATGATCCGTCTGCGCCGGAAATTGAACGTGGCTGGTATTTCTGGATTGACGGCAGTGACGTGGGCGGCCGGATCGTCGACCGTCGTGTGGCTGTTTCCGGTGGCGTGTCCACGGCCACGTGGATCGGCCAATCGTGGACTGGCATGTTGGCGGCGAAGATATTGCAGCCGGACGCGAATCAGGATTACCTTACCGTCTCCGGCAAGCTGCCTGACATCCTCAAAAACCTTTTGAAGCGCATCAGTTTGGATTCGGTGTTTACCGTCGATTCCTCCGATGCTTCCACTTTGTCGAATTGGATGTTTCAAAACCCACGCTACGTGGACGCCTACACAGGATTCCGCAATCTGCTCGCATCCTGCGGCAGACGCCTCGACTTCCAAGCCAAGGATAATCACATCCTGCTTGGCATCACGCCGGTTGGCATCATCGACAACACGATCGATTCTGACTTGGTGGATTTCAAGGCCGAGACTAACCGTCGCGCGGTGAATCATCTCATCGGCCTTGGCTCGCAGGAGCTCAAGAACCGTCTAGTGGTTAATTATTTCGCGGATGCAACCGGCGTGGTGAGTCAGACGCAGACGCTCGTAGGCGCCGATGAGGTATGCGCCACATACGACTATTCCAACGCGGATCTGGGCACGCTGCAATCCGAGACGAAGAAGCATCTGCAGGAATTGCAGACCGGAGGATCGGTCGAAGTGACGTTGTCCGATGAGGTCGGCGACGGCCTGCGTGTGGATGACAAGATTGTCGCGACGGATCAGACTTCCGGCGTCAACGTCACCGCCGTGGTGACGAAACGGATCGTGAAAATCGATTCCGGGATTTTGACTTCGACGTTCGAGGTCGGACTGCCGGTGCAGTCGGCGAATGCGAACTATTCCGGTTCTTCCTCTTCCTCTTCGTCTTCCGGTGGTTCGGCTGGCGGTGGCGTGTCTTTGACGGCTGGCCGCGGCCTATCGATTTCTGGCGGCACGATCAACGCGGAGGTCGCTTCCGAAGATTTGGATGCCGTCAGGCAGGTCGCCGAGTCAGCGGACAGGACGGCTTCCGGTTTCGCGGCGCAGATCGGCAAAGCGAATCAGACCGCCGAGGATGCGAAGACCGTCGCCGATGCGGCCAAGACCGTGGCCGACAATGCCAAATCGGGCATGATGACCGATTCCGAACGGTCGAAGCTCGCTTCGGTCGAACGGGGCGCGAACGCCTACACGTTGCCGAAGGCGTCCACGGACGTGCTGGGTGGCGTAAGGGTGGACGGTTCCTCGATCGTAAGCGTGGACGGTGTCATCAGCGCGCACGTCGGCGACGGCGCTTCCGGGAGGGTTGTGTTTCCGGTCGGCTATGTGGTCCAGAACACGACTGGTGTTGACCCTTCCGTTGATTTCGGCGGGACTTGGCGGCAGTTGCCTTCGCTTGGTTGTTTTACGTTTGAAAGGATTGGATAGTGAAGTCTGATGGTTATTCGAAGTACGTGTGCGACAAGTGCGGTAGGACCGCTTATGTCGCCGCTGGCGATACGGAGGCGCGTGAATGGTTCACCGTGCGCCGGTATTCGTCTGGCAAGGCGACCCGCATCGCGGAGGATGTGACGCCCGACATCTACGAATTGTGCTCCAAATGCAATACGTCTTTCATGACGTTCGTGCAGAAGGATGACGCTTCGTTTGAAGCATGGTTGAAGGAGGTTGGACAGTGACCATCGAACTGGTTGACGGCAAGGCCGGAGTTGCACACATCTCAAGCGAGGACAAGGCGATCATCCATCAGGCCAAGTTCTCGAAGTCCGACGTGGTGTTCGACTGGGGTGACACGTTCAAATGCTCCATGAGTTCGTCCAACAGGGCGACGGTCGGCACCGGCTGCGCGTCGATCCAGGGCTTGGACTGGCATATCACGGCGGCGGAATCGGTGACGATTCCTAACGGGTCGCAGGGCATGAAACGCAATGACATCATCTGCGCGCATTACCATCGAGATTCCAAGACCGGTAATGAGAATGTGGCATTGACCGTGTTGAAGGGTTCGCCGAATGCGACTGCCGCCGCTGACCCGACCATTCCGTCCGGGAAGATATTGTCCGGCGCGGTTGACGCGTACATGCCGCTCTGGCGTATCCCGCTTGACGGCATCACGGTCGGTACGCCGGTACGCCTGTTCACGCCGAGGGGGGCTTTGTGGGATTCCGTAACCCAGTCGGGTGAATGGGTCGTAGTCGCGCGACCTAGAGGCTATGACGCCTACTTCGTCGCAAGCATGATTTTCAAACCGAATACGAACACGTCAATAGACATCAAGCTGCCGATCGAAGCGGCAAACTGGAATTCATACTCCGTCGAATTGCAGTTGATGAACAACAATCAGAACAAAGTCCCATCGTTCAACAACATCTCGATGATCACGAACAGTCATTCGGCAAAAGGATTCCAGATTGTCGCATGGAACGCAGGCAGTACACAGGTGAGCTATCGCATTGCTGTTACCGTCCACGTCTTCGACACGAAGCAGTAGTTTTCCGTAACCCAGCCATGGAAGCCGCCGTACACATCCAGCCGCCTCACTCTGTGTCGGGTCGGACGCGTCGTCACGGTCAACGGCAACGTCAAGTTCGACGGCAGTGGACAGCAGAACTACTCGACGGCGGTTGAGACCATCCCAGAAACGTTCCGTCCGCTCGCCGATCAGAGCATCATCGCGTTTCCGTCCTGCGGTTTCAGCCTGCTTGTCATGCGCGACGGAAAGGTGCAGATGCTGGGCGACCCGAAATCCGCCTACTCCACGGCGCACGGCTGTTGGATGACGGAATAGTTTTCCGTAACCCTGTACAACGCGAAGGGCTTCACGGTCATCCGCGCCGGCATGATGATGCTGGTCAAATACTCCGGCAATATCGGTAATGGCAGTTGGGATTCAGTGCAATGCGAATACGTGCTGCCCGTCGAACTGCGCCCTCCGGTCGAAGTCAATGCGATGGTGTGCGTCTCGAACGGGCAGACGGCGAGAATGCTCGTCGTCAATCCGAACGGAACCATCAGATGCGCGAACATGGGAGCCGCGGGTAGCAATCAGGGTTGCGTCGGCTCACTCTGCTATCCGATCGTCTAATCAACGATCAAGCGGCACCGTGATGCAGCCCTCGACCCAACCGCCTTTGCCGATCGTCATCTTCGCGGACGAGCGAAGGACGATCTCGTTGCCAGCGGTCTGCACCTCAACGCCATGAAGCCCCACGTTCGAATTGGACACCGCGGCGCAATGCACCTCGAACGCGGCCTCCAATCCAGCCGGAAGCCTGAAAAGATTGGACGACTCCCATTCCCTCGCGGCATTCCAGTCCGTGTTGACTCGAATGGCATGAAACGCGACGATCAACATCCCGCCAACAAACGCGGTGCGATAATCCACGTCCCAGTTAGGGTTTGTCTTCGTGAGGGTTACGGAATGCTATTAAAAATGGATTTCCACGATTCCACCTGTGACAGTAATTTCAGGACCAACGAGCAGATTGACTGTCCCATCAGGTGCAATCGATACTTGGACCGAACGTTGCAGGTATGACGGGTGGATGAATGGAATCGCCACTGTCGTTCCGGACGACAGTGTGGCTCTGCCATTCAAGGACTTGATCGCATTTGGGCTAGATACCTTACCGATTGGGTATATTCCGCCATTACTGTTGCCGTTGCCGTTGCCAAATGTGAGGGTTACGGAAAGCTATTTCACCGGCCAGCAGCCGCAGACGCGGAAATAATAGCCGCTGTTCATACTGCCGCTGACCGTGACCTTGCCGCCAGAGTCGAAGGACAAGGCTCCATGCTGCCCGTTCACACCTTCCAGCAGTATCGCGCCTTCATCCTCCGGCAGAAAACCGGCGTCCATCGTCTCATGCACGATCTGGCCGTTGGAATTGATGTCGGACGTGAAGGACGTGTTGCCAAAAGCGAAAGCCATCATGCCGACCTTGGCGAGATGTACCGTCATTCCGTAAGGCCCATGCCAGATCTGCCGTTCAAGGGTTACGGAAAGCTACGCGGCTCCGATGATGAGTCTTTCCCATGCCCGCTGCAGACTTCTCAGCACGGACAAATCGGGGCGGAGATAGTAGCGGGCGGTTGTCTTGATGTCGCTGTGACCGAGCTGGCGTGCGACCACTGAGATATCGGCTCCCGCAGCGATTGCCAGAGTGCCGAAGGTGTGCCTGAGGTTCCTTGGCGGCACGCAGGGGAGTTTCATGCGTTGGCACCATGACGTGTAATGAGCTGCCACCTGGTTGGCGTTCAGATCGCCGACCAGCCTGCCGGTTCTGCCGTGGCGCAATTGCGCGAGCCGTTTGACTGCGAACCGTGGTAGTGCGACCGTCCGTCGGCTCTGGTCGGTCTTCGGGTCGGTGACCGTTTCATGTCCAGCGACCCATTGCACTGACCTTTTGACGGTCACGGTTCCCCGGCGTAAATCCAAGTCGGCCCATTCAATGCCGACGGACTCGCATCGGCGCAGTCCCGCGCAGACGGAGACCAATAACCAGGCTTCCAACGCGTGACCGTAGAAGCCTTTGAGCAGCTGTCTTACCTGTCTGACGTCAAGCACGCGCGGCTCATACCGCCGCAGGTGCGGCAGTCTGATTTCACGACGTGTCACGTCATTGTCGGTGACTCCCTTGCGATAGGCGAGTCGGAGTATCGCCCGCAGCACGGCCCACGCCTTGCGTGCGGCGCCGGCCTGATTGAACGAGCCAAGCCACTCCTCGATGTCGTTCGCGGTGATCGACTCCATGTCGACGCCAGCCCATTTCGGCTGGATGTGGCAGCGGTAGGCCGACTCGTAGCCCACTCTTGTGCATTCACGGAGCCTCGCGCAGGACGGCCACCAGACATCATCCACGAACGTTCCCAACAGCATTCTTCTCACCTTTCACCTTGTGAAAACCCACAGTCGGCATCGTTCCGGCGAAACGTTCCGACCTGTGGGTTTTCCACCCGTTTTTCAAACCACTGTTCTAAAGGAGGACACGGATGACCAAGATCAATTTCGACTTCGGCAAACCTAGCGCAGGCGGCATCGTCGACCTGTCCAACGCCACCGTGCGCGTGATTCCAACCGAACGCTTCCGCAACGACTCACGCATCGTCGTGCGGGAAGGCTTCGAAGTCGCACTCGACGCGAAAGGCAAGGCGACCGTGACGGTTCCACCGACCGACAACACCTTCTGCTACGAGGTCACCATCGGACTGGACACGGACCTGTGGAAGTTCCGACGCTACGTGACCGTGCCTGACAGCGCGACGGCCGTGGAGTTCGCGGACCTGGTCGATGTGGATTCGGATACTTTGGCTCCGGCGCTTAACACTGGTGCGGCTTTGACCTACCTGCTGGCGTCCAGCTTGCAGGAGGCGCAGGCCATGTCGGCGGCGAATCCGGGTCAGATGGTGTTTTATCCGGAGGGTCAGGCTAAGACGGTGGCTTCCCAGATTCTTGAGGATTTGACCGGTGCTCGTGCCGTGGTGGAGTCGCAGTCGGCTGCGGCTGCTCAGGCGGCTAATGCGGCGCAGGCTTCGGCTGCCGGTGCGCAGGAGGCGAGCGTGCAGGCTGCGAATGCCGCTCAGGCCGCGTCCGACGCTTCACAGGCCGCCAGCGCGCAGGTGACGGCGGTGGCCGACAGCATCACCGAGTCGAAGACGGTGGTGGAATCCCATGCGTCCGAGGCTCTGACGGCTATTGACGAGGCTGTGAAGAGCGTGCAGGATAAGGCGTCCGACGTGACCGTCGAGGACAAGGCCGAGACCACGGCCGAATCCACGCCCGACACCACGGATGCCGCAGCCGACGGTTCGCAGGAGGCCTGACAATGGGCGTGCTATTGAACGGCGCGAGAGTGGGCGAACCCGTCATCGACGTGGACGGCCAGCCGGTCTTCTTGAACGCGCTTTACAACGGTGTGCAGGTATGGCCGCCAGCAGCCGAAACACTCGTGGACGTGTGGCTCAAACCGGTGAACTTCACCTCCCAGGCGCTCTACAGTGACCACCCGGAGCTTAAGGTGGCCGCTCAGAAGGTTTTCGCGGACGGTCACATCGAGGACGCCGCTTTGACGCTTTCCACGGCGGACTCCACCGTGGCGAGCATCAATGGCGGCACGGTGAGCTTCGTTTCCGACGCTTCGAATTTCCTTGCCGTCCTCAAACAGGACGCGTTCAACGCTTGCCACGTGTCGATTGGCGAAGGCGGCAAGGCTTTGGGTGCCAAGCAGATCCTCGTCCAGCCTGACAAGCCTTCGACGGTTCCGGTCGGCAGCCTGTGGTGCCGCACCGAAAAACTCCACAATGGCCTCAAGTATTACACGGGCGCAGTCGGCGACGACGCGAATGTCATGTGCTTCCTGCTCGACCGTATCCGCGAGGTGTGGCGCAGGGAATGGGATGGTTGGCAGCTTTTGACCGGAAAGGAATTGGAGAATCATGCAGAGGATTAACCGGTATCCGTCACCATTGACGCCATTGGTCAATGATGGGACAGGCAACATCAGTCACGGCGATTATGATGTCGCAATCGACAATCTTGAGGCTGGCACTTATGTTTTCGCGGCTGACATTCAAAACAGTGGGACTCAAACCGGCATTAATGTAATGTTGTTCGATTCTGGCTGGAACCCCCTTTTCTCTTCCGGCAAGATTGGTCACGTCCAGACGACTTTCACATTCAAAAAGTCAGACCGTGTTCGCATTCGGCCAAACCAGACCGGTGTGACAATCAGCAATGTCATCGTGGAACGCGCCAACACGTACGCTCTCACTTCGGGGGGGGGGCTTCCGGGCTTCTTCACCGCGCAGACCGCGCCGTACTAGTCCCGTCAAGGCGGGTGATCGGCGATGATCGTGCGGAATCCGGCGAAAACCACCAAGACCATCCTGTCGAACGGCAATTCATTCCCCGGCACCGTGGAAGGGCAGACCTACACGGCGACCGAGGACAATCAGCTCTTGCGGTTGTGGGGCAACATCGTCCTTCCACCGCTGACGGGCGGATACATATGTTCGGCTGTCATCGAGGATGTGCAGGGGCGTGTGGAGCCGACGAGCGACGGTGTCACGTTCAGCGGCGGTCTGGCAATCACGGAGAACAAAAACCTGTGGACCAAAGGATTGCTCATGGGCGCTGGTGCGAAGGTCCTGCTCGCATGCCGAGGAATCTTCTCGGACGACGATTGGATTGTCCTCCAGGCGGTCGGCGTCAGCTGCTTCGACAAGGATACGGCAATCTACTAGCCCTCGGTTTGGGGGTGGCGGCGTGAGAATCAGGAATCTCTACGATCCGCCGACCCTGAAGGACCGTGATCCGGTGGTGCCGTGGGCTCCTGCTGGGATGACCGCCTCGTCGAAGATCACCGACGAGGGCTGTGAGATAACCGTCACCGGCGAAGTGGAACAGGGCTGCTGGCTGAATCCGCCAACACCACGGCCTGATGGGCTGGCGAACGTCGTGTGGCAGAAGAAGGACGGCTCGTATCTCATCGGCCTCATCAAGAATATGACTGTGCAGATGCCTGTAGGAGTGACGGTGCTGATCCGCCTGTGTGGTTTCGATGACCGTTCGCTCGTGGACATACTGCAGAATGCCGGATTGCCGCTCGTGTTCGCCGCCGAGGACCACCCGTATTAAACAAACCACAGCCCCGCCACGTGCGGGGCTTTCCTGTAAAGGAGATGTAATGTGCTGCAGAATTTTCTAGCCGGTTTCGGGGGAGTGGGTGGTGCGTGCGCCCTCATCACGCTCGGACTTAAAGTCTGGCCGGGCGCTTTGGACACGTTGGCAACCGGATTGTACGCGCACGTGCAACCGGAACGGCTGCCATACGATTCGCCGCTCTCGCAGCATTTCGCCAAGACACGGCAGCTTGGCGAACGCACCGAGAAATTCGACGAGCGCATGGACGAACTCTGCCGTGACACCATCAAAAACACGCTGATCTCACTGATGTACGGCGACCGCACGACCGACCATAGCGAGGCCGTCCGATACGAGTTGGCGAAGCTTGAGAAATTGGACGCGCAATGCTGGATAGTCAACGCAGCCGAAAAATACTTGGAGGACAGGCAATGACGGCCAGCATGCTCGCTTTGACGTCCGTTGCCGCCGTGTTCGTCGCGCTGCTGCTTGCGGTGGCGTGGCTGTTGTGGCGGGGCCATGACGTGCCGGTCTGGCTCACCTGTGTTACGACGCTGCTTTTGGCCGCGTTCACGCTCGTCTGCGTCGTCCTGCTCATGCTGCCGCTCCTGCGACTACTGGAGATGGCCGTCATGATATGGACGCTCGCAGTGGCGTAAAACCATCAAAAAGGAGGAAAAAATATGAAATCATGGGAGAATCTGGAGGCTGACGAGAATCTCATCCTCTCCACCCACATGACCAAAGGACGCCAGGGATGCAAGATCGATAAGATCGTCGTGCATCATAATGGCGGCAACCTGACCGGCAAGGGCTGCTACGACGTGTGGCAGACCCGTGAGGCTTCCGCGCACTATCAGGCGGCGGCTGACGGCAGGATCACGCAGCTCGTCTGGGATACGGACACCGCATGGCATTCGGGCGACTGGAATGCGAACCTCACGTCCATCGGCGTGGAGCATGCCGACATCTCGGCCGACCCGTGGATGTTGAGCGAGGCGACGTTGGACAATGGCGCGCACCTCGTGGCCGCGCTCTGCAAGCATTACGGCCTCGGACGCCCGCAGTGGGGCGTCAACGTGTTCCCGCACAGCCATTTCTCCTCGACCGCCTGCCCCGCATCCATCGCCGGAGCCCAGAACGCGGCCTACATGGCTCGCGCCCAGGCATGGTATGACAGGATGACCGGCGCTACGGCACCGGCGCCCACCGTCCAGCCGACGCAGTCCGCCACGGCATCGTCCGCCGCAAACGTGCTGCCGGGCACGTACCGTGTGGCCGTGGACGGGCTCAACGTGCGCGACCGTCCGAGTGTTTCCGGCAATGTGGTCGCCACCTATTCCAACGGACAGACCGTCAATCTGGACCATTGGGGCACGGTCGCTGACGGCTACATCTGGGGCCGCTACGCGGCGTATTCCGGCGCCATCCGCTACATCGCGCTGGCACCAGCGGACAAGTCAACCTGGTATCTCGTCAAAGCCTGAAATGAAAGGTGGAATTAAATGGCTGAGCATGCGCGTTCCACGGTCGAGACGGTCGTGGATGATCTTTCCGACGACTACAAGGATTCCGGTGGTTACAGGCCGGTGTTCAACGATACGGTCAGGACCGTCATCTACGTGGCCTCTCTGGCCGCGTCCATCGTCGGTTTGGGTTTCATGATGTTCGGTGATGCGCAGGTGGGCGGTTTCATTTCCACCGCTGCCGGTGTCGTTGCGTCCGGTTTCGGCGTCGCCTACAATCCGCTGCGCAACGCCTGACAGCCGTGAGACTCAACCTCGCGCCGGAAACTCAACCTCGGGTGTGGAAAAATTTGCGGAATTATAGTGTCCGTGGAATTTTTTACACCCGTTTTCTAACATTTGCCCCTCTCTCAGCTGATGCTGGGGGAGGGGCTTTTCTTGTTATTCGGCGTGTTTGCGTGGTCGTCCGCCGCCGTCGCGGCGGCCCGGTGGTTTTGTGCGAATACCGTCTGGATCACGCTCACGGCGAGACGAATGTCCGCCGTCATGGGGTATCGTTGCAATCGAACTTGAGACCCGGACCTGCTTTGCTGGTGGGCAGGGTTTCGGGTTCGAAGCGTGTGGCTGGCTGCCGCAGGCATCCGATGGCGAGTCGATGCGCCATCAGCGAGAGCTGGATGTCTCGCCCAACGGCTGGGCCAGACGGTTGAGACCAACCGGAGCCGTGACCCTTCCCGCGCAAACGGGACGCTAGTCATGCAGAAGACTGTAAAAAGATCAGCCACACGGCTTCGGAGGGGCGCTTGGTCGGTGCCCCTCTTTTAATTTTCTGGGAGGATTCCGGGCGTGAACGTGACCGAGGCGAAACGGCGGATGCTTGGCGAGGCCCGAAAGGCAGCCCGACTATACGCCAATCTCGTCGGAACGATCACGAGAATCGCGTGCGACGACGGGATGACGCTGGACATCCAATGGAAGGCCTCGAACTTCGCCCACCTATGCGGCTTGGAATACTACGCCGACGACAACCGCACCCGCAGACTTCCCGCCCGACGCCTGTACACCGACCTCCTGTCCGGCCATGGGATCTCGGTGAAAAGGGTCGCGCCCACCGGAGACGCGCGATGGCTCGCGAGGAAGACCGACGTGATAGCCAGCGCATTCGCACTGAACGACGCATCCATGGTGGTCGAATCAGGCAACAGCCGGATACGCCTCTACATGGGAAACACAGTCTGGTGCATCGGCCTCGGAAGAAGCGGAGAGGACGGCCCCTACTATCCGCAATCCCTACGCAAGGGGAACGCGGCCAAGGAAAAAATGCCAGGAGCCCAGATCCACCATGTAGTCTCGATCAAATACCTGAACACGGCACAGTGCCACCCATCGATCCAAGACTGACAACATCCAACCTCCAACAACAAAACCGCCCCGGCGCTCGCGGATGAGCGCCGGGGCGGACGTCACTCCGCCGGATGCTTGCGCGGCCTGCCACCGCCGACTCCGCGTCCGGGGCGTTGCGCGTTCCATTGGTCGATGGTCTCTGGCAGCCAGCCGCGCGTGCGGCCTATTAGGGCGTCCGGCTGGGGGAGCTTGTAGGCGCTGACGGCGGCGGTGCTGATGCCGAGGCGCTTGGACACGTCGGTGACGCTCAGGTATTTGATGGTCATGTCAGTCCTTCCTTCCGGCGATGAGCGCGAAGACGGCGCTGACGATGGCGCATCCGGCGGTGAGCGCGAACGGCCAGCCGAACCATGCGCTGGCGGCGGTTCCGAGCGCGAACACCGCGCTGACTATCGATTCCGTTCTCATGATGTCCCATGGCATAATCGGAGATATGGGGTTCCGGCCCCTAGGTCTGGCCGGAACCCCTGCTCACTTCCTCTTCTTCGGTTTCCGTCTCATCTCCTTGATGAGTCCGGTCACTGCTTTGATGAGGGCCGCGAAGCTCGCGACGAGAAGCGAGATGCTGGTGATTATCTCCGATGGTGTCATGTTCACCTCCTTTCCTTGATATAAACTATATTAGCATAGTAAATAAAGTATTGCAAGCCGAAACACAAAAACAGAGAAAAAAATCAACGGATTGATAGACTTGATGCCACGCAAACGAAGGGGCGAGCATGGCCTACACAATCCGCCAATACACGACGAAAAGCGGCAAACGCTACGAAGTCAGATACCGCAAGCCAGACGGCAGCGCGACCGGCAAAAGAGGATTCCGCCGCAAAATGGACGCCGAGGCGTGGGGCGACCAGCACGTCAACGCCGCCAAAAGGGACGGCAGCTTCGTGGACCAGTCGGCCGGCCGCACCCTGGTGTCCGACATCTACGCCGAGTGGATGGATTCACGACGTCCGATCCTCAAGCCAAACACCATCCGCACCGACGAAATCACTTGGAAGACGCATGTGGAGCCGGAATACGCCGACCGACAAATCGGCTCCATCACACACCGCGAATTGCAGGCCTTTATCAGCGGCAAGGCGGAATCGTTGGCTCCGAGCACGGTACTCAAGATAGTCGGCGTGCTCAAGGGCGTCTGCGATCTCGCCGTCAAGGACAGGCTCATCGCCAAAGCGCCGACCGACGGCCTCGCGCTGCCCAGGCGCGAGGGCAGACGACTGCACCGGTATCTGACCATCGAGCAACTGCTGGCCGTCGCTGATGAGGCCGGCAGGGCGCGTATCCAGCCGACCGACCGCAAGGCGCTCGTGCTGGTGCTTGGACTGTGCGGCCTGCGTTGGGGCGAGATGTGCGGCTTGAGGGTGGAGGACGTGGACTATGGACGCCGCCGAATACACGTCAGGCGGAATGTTACGCGCATCGGCAGCGAATGGTCGGAGACCTCGCCGAAGTCGCATGAGATGCGCGATGTGCCAATGCCATCCATAGTCGGCGAGGCGCTGCTTCCCGTACTGGCTGGCAAGGGGCCGTCCGATTGGGTTTTCCGCGACCACCTTGGCCGACCTCCGCGCAACCAGTCTGCCGCAGACGCGAAATCGAACCGCACGTGGTTCGTCAGCGCGTGCAGGAGGGCGGGCGTTGAGCCCCTGCCACCTCATGACCTGCGGCACACCGCCGCATCCATCGCGGTGCATGCCGGCGCGAACATCAAGGCGCTGCAGCGAATGCTTGGACACAAGTCGGCGGCCATGACGCTGGACGTGTACGCGGATCTGTTCGATTCGGATTTGGATGACGTGGCGCGCACCATCGACGCCGCCGTGCAGGTCGCTTCGCAGGATGTGGGCAAAATGTGGGCACATGATGACGCGGTGCAGGTGCGGAGTGTTTGAATCGTTGGGGTTCCAACGTTTTTGAAAGGTGGGCGATAAGGGACTCGAACCCCCGACATCCACCGTGTAAAGGTGGCGCTCTAACCAACTGAGCTAATCGCCCGCAAAGCTCTACTGTACAGTATTCGTTGCCTGCGACAGCTTCAACGTGTGTCGCGCTGCCCAATAGGGGTTCCTTCCATAGTAAATGCGTGAAAAATGGTGTGATTTGAGTGTCGATTCGCTGAATTTTCCACAAGAAAGCCAAAAGCGTCGAATCAATCACGTAGAGTGGGGACGTTGAGTAGTGCAGTAGGAGGTCGATAGCCAATGGCGCAGGAACCTGAATCCGAGAGGAACGCATCGGGGATCGCTCGTACTTCGAAGCGCAAGTGGGGGTACGATTCCGAACAGGTGGACGCTTTTCTTGAGCGTGCGCACATGCTGTACGAAGGTGAGGGAGCGCAACTCACCCAGCATGATATTCAGAATGTTTCTTTCGATTTGGTCAAAGGCGGCTATGTGATCGCCCAAGTGGACGCGGCCCTTGCTCGTTTGGAGCGCGCCGTGGTGGACAAGCAGACCACATGGGAGATTTCGCAGCACGGTCGTGTGGCGTGGAAAGCGCAGACCGAAAGTCTGTTCCGCCAGCTTGACGCCCATTCCAAACGTGAGCACGGCGAACGTTTCAAGCCAGGAGAAGGCAAGGAACCGAGCTATGACCGCAAGCAAGTGGATCGCATCGTCGATCAGTGCCTGACGAAGGCCGCTGGCGAGCTCGGCGTTGAGGAAGTGTCGGAAGACGATGCCAAGAAACTTGTCGATCTGAACTCCCAGACCGTGGCGAATGTGATCTTCACCCAGCGCAAGGGCAAGCGTGGCTATGACGAGCGTCAGGTGGATTATTACCTGAACGAATGCGTGCAGCTGCTGACCAGACTCGAATCCTATGCTCGTGTGGCCGACTTCGTGGGCGAGCCCTCCGAAAGCGCGATGACCGCAGCCAATCCGTCCGCAACCAGTCTGGCATCCCAAGAGACGCAGGTGGTCTCGCCACTATTCGCCGTTCCAGCAGTTTCCGCAGAACCTATTGCGCAGCCGGCTCAGGTTCAAAACAGCACTGACTCCTTCGACGCTTTGAATAAGGCGGAACGTGAGATTTTCACCACGCCTGCAACGTCCCCGGTGAGCATTCCGGTCGCTCAAGCCGCTGCGCCGACGCACGCTCCTGTGGTCCCGCCTGTGTTCCAGCCAACCATCAGCACCCCGCCGGCTCCGGTAACTCCGGCAGCTCCTGTAACGTCGGAACCTCAGGCTGCTCCGGTTGCTCCAGCGGCTCCGGAACAGTCGTTGGCACACCTGTTCACAGCGTCCAATACGGTTGCCGAGGAGCCATCTTCCGTAGGAACGGAAACCGAAGCGTTCAATCCGCTTTCTGATGATGGCGAGCCGAGCTATGATGCTCCGGCCGCTCCTGCGGCTCCTGTGATTCCAGACACTCCGGTCGCGCATCAGCCAGAAGAGTCTCACGGCATCACCATCGCTCCCGATTCTTCGTTGGCTGCCTTGGCGCAGATGGCCCAGAACATCGACGCTCCCGATCCGGTCGAAGACACGTTCACCCCGCGCATGCCGAGCCTGTCGACGCCGAACCTTCCGCAGGTCAATACCGACTCGATCAATCTCGGAACCTTGCCGACCGTCCCGCCCTCCTTCACGCCGGAACCAGCAACCTCCGCAGATCACTCGACAACGGCAACTCCCGTTGAACCGGCGAAACCGGCAGAGGAAGAGAAGAAGAACGAAACCAAGCCGGTAATCAATCCGATGTTCGAAGCGCCCAACAGCAATTTGGATGTCGATATTCCCGACCTGTCGTTCCCTTCTTTTGAATAGGCAATCGTACTGAACAGGCTGACGTGACCGTCAGCCTGTTTTCGCGTTCACACGAATAATCCAAAACAAATACGGAGCACACGCATAACCCATGCAAACCTCAACCGTAGTCATTCTGGGATCCACCGGATCCATCGGCACCCAAGGACTTGACGTCATCTCCCGCCATCTCGACCGTTTCAACGTGGTCGGACTTGCGGCAGGCGGCTCCCACGTGGAACTTCTGGCCCAACAGGCGGTCCAATTTCACGTTTCGAAAGTCGCCATCTTCAACACAAACGCGGTCCATGCGCTCCAAGATGCGCTAAACCAAGCCGGCGCAAGCCATGTGGAAATCATGGCCGGGCCGGAAGCGGTAATCGCCATGGCCGGATCCGGTGCCGACGTGGTGTTGAACGGCATTACCGGATCCATCGGCCTTGAACCTTCGATTGCGGCACTGCAGGCAGGATCGCAGCTGGCGCTCGCCAACAAGGAATCCGTTGTGGCCGGCGGTCATCTGCTGTTCGACGCACAGGTTCGTGCGCAGCAGATCAATCCGGTTGATTCCGAACATTCCGCCATCTGGCAATCGTTGCGTTCGGGCACGCACGGTGAAGTGTCGAAACTCGTGGTCACCGCTTCCGGAGGTCCGTTCCGCGGTTGGAAACGCGAGCAGATGACCGACATCACGCCTGAACAGGCGTTGAACCACCCTACTTGGAATATGGGTCCGGTGGTGACCATCAACTCGTCCACGTTGATGAACAAGGGGCTTGAAGTCATCGAAGCGAGCCGTCTGTTCGACGTGCCTCCGAGCCGTATCGACGTGACCGTGCACCCGCAATCCATCGTGCATTCCATGGTGGAATTCCGCGATGGCGCCACCATCGCACAGGCTTCACCGCCTGATATGCGTCTGCCGATTGCGCTTGGCCTATCGGCTCCCGAACGACTTGGCAACATCGCAGCGGCCTGTGATTGGACGAAAGCCGCCATGTGGACGTTCGAACCGCTTGACGATGAGGCATTCCCCGCAGTGAGCTTGGCTCGACATTGCTTGGAAGCTTCCGAAAAGCATACGGCCGTGCTGAATGCTGCCAACGAACAGGCCGTTCACGCCTTCCTCGAACATCGCTTGCCATATCTCGGCATCGTCGATACCGTCAAGGAAGTGTTGGACGAAATGGATGCGGAACTGCGCGGCAATCCGCTATTCGCTTCCGTGGAGGAAATGAGCCAACTCGAGCTGGAAGCCCGTCGTCGAGCCGACGACCTGATAAACAAGTAACGGAAAACGAAACAAAACAAACAGACGAAACGTAAGTGACGCAAGGCTCCCTAAGTCGGGAGCCTTGTTATTGCAAGGATTTGACGTATGCCAGAAATCGAAAAGCCGTTCCGTAAAACCGGTGAGGCAGCCATTAGCGAAAGCCCGCTGCATCCGCGCCGCAAATCGCACCGTATTATGGTCGGTCCCGTTCCAGTCGGTGGGGGAGCGCCAATCTCGGTGCAATCCATGACCAATACGCTGACAGCCAATGTTCCCGCGACATTGCAGCAGATCGCGGAACTGACCGCAGCCGGCTGCGATATCGTGCGCGTGGCCGTACCAAGCCAGGATGATGCCGACGCATTGCCGGAAATCGTAAAGAAATCACCGATTCCGGTCATCGCCGATATTCATTTCCAAAGCAAATACGTGTTCCAGGCCATTGACGCGGGCTGCGCTGCGGTGCGTGTGAACCCCGGCAACATCCGCAAATTCGACGAGGTTGGCCCTTCCATTTGCAAAGCCGCCACGGACGCGGGCATTTCGTTGCGCATCGGCGTGAACGCGGGCTCGCTCGATAAGGAACTGTATGCGAAATATGGCGGTCCGACGCCGGAGGCACTGGTTGCGTCCGCCATGAAGGAAGCGCGCATGTTCGAAGACGTCGGCTTCCATGATTTCAAGATTTCCGTCAAGCATCATGATGTGATCACCATGGTGGAAACGTATCGTCTGCTCGCTTCCAAGGGTGATTGGCCGTTGCATCTTGGTGTCACCGAAGCTGGACCGGCATGGCAGGGCACCATCAAAAGCTGTTTGGCATTCGGTGCGCTGCTGGCTGAAGGCATTGGAGACACGATTCGCGTTTCGCTGTCGGCACCGCCCGTCGAAGAAGTGAAAGTCGGGTGCAAGCTGCTGGAATACATGGGATTGCGTCCGCGCAAGTTCGACATTATCTCCTGCCCGAGCTGCGGTCGTTCCCAGGTTGATGTGATTCAGTTGGCCAATGCGGTGACCGAAGGTTTAAAGGATGTGACCGCGCCGATTCGCGTGGCTGTTATGGGCTGCATCGTCAACGGTCCGGGCGAGGCCCGTGAAGCCGATTTGGGTGTGGCATCCGGCAACGGCAAGGGACAGATTTTCATCAAGGGCAAAGTCATTCAAACCGTGCCGGAAGACCAGATTGTGGAAACGCTGCTGGTCAAAGCGCAGGAGATCGCCGCGCAGATGGAAGCGGACGGACAGGTGCCCGTCAACGCCACAGGACCGGTGGTGGTGCCGGTGGCGCAAGGCAATTGTTGATTTCGCTGACCGCGGGCGGTCGATTGCAGATTGTGATCGGCCGCCCGCTGGTTTTGCTGGTTGTCGATTGCCATTTCAGCTGGAGTCGGTACAATGAACGGCGTGTCAGATCAGGAACGTCAGTCAGTCATGTCCAGCGCGGAGAGCCAATCCAGTCAGTGGACGAGGGGCAGACGGCTGATGGTCAGTCTGCCTATCTTCATCATCCTGCTGGGCATTCTGGTGTCGGTATCCAATTTGACGGCATCGTCATGGAAGTACGAGCCAACCGGTCAAACCATCGAAACGTTATCATCCGACACGGCAGTGACCTTCGATAATCCTTCCGGCAAAACCCTTGCCAAACGAGGCGATTACGAAGTGACGCAACGATATGTCACCATTGAGGCGAAACAGCCGTCAACCGGTGAAATACAACAGGTCAAAGTGTTGATTCGAGAGCCGAAAGACGCGGGAAACAATCGGCCCGGCGTGGTGTTCATGCATGGTGCCGGATATGGTACCTGTGACAACTCATTTGGAGACATGGCCACCGATCTCTCATCCGCAGGCTTCGTGACGGCCGTGCTCGACAAGCCGGTATGGTCCACCAACGATGCGACCCGTGATTACCCGGGCTCCGCGGCCATTTACGATCAGGTCATCACCATGTTGCGTGATCTCGACAACGTTGACGCTTCGAATGTCGGCATTTACGCGACTTCCGAAAGCACTTGGATTTCCTCATATCTGCTTGATCAAGACCCCGACGTGGCATTCCAGGTGTTGCTGAGCCCAATGGTGTATTCGCCACGACATTCGTTGGGATTCCTTGCCGCACAGGATTTCGCGCTGGTCGGAGCGCATGATGGATACCAGTCCATTGTGCGCCGCGCGTTCAACATCGATGCGGAATTGTTCGGCCTGACCAATCTCGACCTCGACACGTTGAATCCCCAAGCCTATTCCATTCCCACGCTTGTGGCATACGGCACCAAAGACGTGATGACCGCGCAGGTGGAAGGTACGGAGAAAATCATCGACATGGCGCATAAGGCGGGCAATTGGGACGTGACCGTGCGCACATACCCCATCGCCAACCATGTGCTCCGACTCGGCGACGAATCCAACAGCGGCACTCCGTTCGCCGACGCCTACGTGGATGATGTAATCAGTTGGGCTGTCGGCATCACGCGGGGACTGCAGCAGACCAGCGAGCGTGTGGCCGGTACCAACTTGTATCAGTCGATTGCGGTGCCGTTGGAATTGCAGGCGAACAGCGGGCTGACCATTTATCTCGTGGTGCTGCATGCCAGCATGGTGCTGTTGCTGCTGGTGATCGGCGTGCTGTGGCTGATTGTGCTCGTACGTAAGATTTGGGCGCATGCGCATCGACGCCGATATGTGTTGGGGCTGAGACCTGTGTTCAAAAATGCGTTGATTACGCTTGCCGTTGCCACCATGGCCACTTTTGTGCTGTTTGGTGCAGGATTGGGCGAAGTGGTTATGGGCGTGGTCAAGCTAGCGTGGGGTGGCGCTCCCGCCGAGGATCCGGGCATGATGTATTGGAGTTGGCCGGTTATTCAAATGGTGTGTGTTGTTGTGGTGTGGGCGTGGTCTCGCGTGTTCGTGCGTCTTATCGAGGAGGCGACGAATCGTGGTCTTGCACAATGGCCACCGCGTAAGGGGGCTATAGGCGCGATTGTGAGTGGCCGCCAGCCGGTGCTCGCGTCGACGAGGTTCGGCCGTGTGATGTTTTGGATCACGGCGGTCACCATGCTGTATGTGCTGTTGGTGTTCGCGTTCTGGGGATTGTTTATTTACTGATATCGCGGGAGAGTGCGGCTGGCGCGAGAACGTGCGGAAAGTATAGATAGTTCAGTTAAGAAAACGAGTCGAGGCGAAGGAGGTGTGTGAATGCCGTTGTATCAGGACGAGGGCGTGGTCTTGCGTACCGTCAAACTTGGCGAAGCTGATCGTATCGTCACTTTGCTGACACGTGACCATGGCAAAATCCGCGCCGTCGCCAAAGGTGTGCGTCGAACCAAATCGCGTTTCGGAGGTCGTTTGGAGCCTTTCATGCGCGTCTCGTTGCTTATTGCGGAAGGGCGTTCGCTTGATGTGATTTCCCAAGCCGAGTCGGTGTCGGCGTATGCGAGAGGCATCTGCACCGATTTCAAGGCGTATACCGCAGCGAATGTGATTTGCGAAACCGCTGACAAGCTGGTAGTGACGGAGCAGGAGCGTTCCGTGGCACAGTATCGGCTGGTGCTGGGAGCGTTGAATGCCCTTTCCAAGCATGCGCATGAGGCTGCTGCGATTGGCGATTCCTACGTGATGCGTGCTCTTGCGATCGCTGGTTGGACGCCACGTTTGCGTGCCTGCGTGGTGTGCGGGGAGCCGATTTCTGCTGATCGTCCATGGTTCTTTTCGATTTCCGCGGGTGGCCTGATGTGTTTGACCGATCATATTCGTGAATCGTTTGACGTTTCGTGGAATGCGATCTGCCAGTTGCAGGCGCTTGTAGACGGCGATTGGGGAGAGCTGGACGGCACGGCGTTGCTTCCGGAAACCCGACAAATGGTGGAAAAATGGGGTGAATACTATTTGGAACGTCCGATTCGTTCCATGCGCTTGCTAGATTAGCGGGTATGGCTTTTGAGAACGTGGATTACAAGTCCCTTGACATTCCGGCGGCACCATTTTCTGACCCGTCGATTATTCCTGATTTTCCGAAGAACAAGGTTCCGCGCCATATCGGCGTGATCATGGACGGTAATGGTCGTTGGGCGCAGCAGCGTGGGCTGATTCGCACCGACGGGCATCAGGCTGCCGAACCGGTGGTGTTCGACACCATCGCAGGTGCCATCGAAGCCGGTGTGCGCTACCTGTCGCTGTATACGTTCTCCACGGAGAACTGGAAGCGTTCCCCGCAGGAAGTGCGCTTCCTGATGGGCTTCTCGCGTGACATCATCCACCGTCGTGTGGAGCAGATGAACGCGTGGGGCGTGCGCGTGCGCTGGTCCGGCCGACGTCCGAAACTATGGAAATCCGTTATCGACGAATTGGAAAAAGCACAGGAACGTACCAAAAACAACACGACCATCGACGTGGTGTTCTGCCTGAATTACGGCGGACGTGCCGAAATCGCGGATGCTTGCGCGGCAATCGCAAAGGAAGTGCGTGACGGCAAGATCTCCGGCGATCGCGTAACGGAAAAAATGATTTCCGAACACCTGTACAATCCTGATATTCCTGATTGCGATTTGGTGATTCGTACTTCCGGCGAACAGCGCACGTCGAACTTCCTGCCGTGGGAAGCGGCATATGCCGAACTTGATTTCGTGCCGGAACTGTTCCCCGATTGCGGTCGAGACGTGCTATGGCGTTCGATCGACCACTACATTCACCGCGACCGTCGTTTCGGCGGCGTCAAAAAGTAGTTTTTGCTGAGTTGATTAGGTTAACTGCGGGGAGAATATAATGTTCTCCCCGTTTTGTTTGTTACAACGTGCTGATTCGGGTGGTGAAGGTGGGGACGAAACGGGAGGAGTCGACTTGGAAGGCTACGTGGATGCGGGGTGCGTTGGAGTCGATCAGTCCGGCGGGATCGCCGATGGTTCGGCCTCGGGTGCCGTGGAAATCGCCGGTTTCGAGTTCGACTTTCATTGGTAGGTCGATACAGGTCACCAGCGACGGGTCCACGGCAACGGCGGCGGCCAGCGGATCATGCAATGGCATGCCCTGTGAAAACAGTCGCGCGTCGGCCTTGAGGTTTGCGGCAATGGAAAAATCAGCCATGTCGGCGAGGAATACGCGCACATCGGAAGCAGATGGGCTTGCAGCCACACTCGAGGTTCGAACTGAAGCTGCATTTGAACTACCAGCTGAACCATCAAGTGAATCAGCGACTTGGGATGCGGTCGAGCTGGTAAGTGTGTCAGCATTCGCTGCTTCACGCCAAGCACGGGTCGCATCGGAACCCATCAGGCATTGATGCGTTACGTCCAAGCCGACCATGGTGATGTCGGCACCGGAATGGAACATGCGATCTGCGGCTTCCGGATCCTGAATGATGTTCGTTTCCGCAGTCAGATCCCAACAGTTGCCTTCCTGCGTCAACGTGCCGCCCATCATCACCAGTTTGAGTTTGCCGGCAATATCCGGTGCGGCCGCGATCGCAGCATCAATATCGGTCAGCGGACCGGTCGCAACCACAGTGACGTCGAAACCATAAGCGCGAACCTGATCAATAATGAACTGCACGCCTTCGGAAACCGAGTCGGCGGAAGAATCATCAACATGAATAAAAGAAGCCGAATCCGTAGTAAGCGACAATTCAAACGAATCAACCGCAGGATTCGCATGAACATCATCCAACGCATATCCGCCAACGGAAATCAGACTACGATAATCACGAGAAAAAACAGTATCAGAACCGGAATTATCCGAAAAAATATCTGAAAAAGCAGTATCCGAAGACGAACTATCGCAAGCCGGGCCGAATCCTCCCAATCCGTCCGTGCCGTGAAACTGCGCACAACCTGCATCCGGAATGAAACACCGAGCCCATGAAGGATGCGACGATCCACGTATCACCGGAATGTGCCGAAGCCCCAACCGTTCCAGCACATACGAAGTATTGCGAACCGCAGTGTCGACGGAAACATTGCCGTACGTGCCGATCACGCCAAGCACGTCAACAGTGTCGAACGTCGCAAGGTATGCCAACGCCAGTGCATCGTCGATACCGGTGTCCACATCAAGAATCAGTCGTGTCATATTTGTATTTAATCAAACTCGTGCAATGAAGCCAAATGCAACGCATAATGGTGCGGCATCCCACAAACCATGTTCAACCCGAACTGAGCAAGCAGTGTTGGGCATGAAATAAAAATGCAGGATGCCGTATTCCAATATTTTCGATTATTCGTACCTGAACGGGTTACAAACCTACTCGTTCAAACCCGATTATTTCAGGAACTCGTCGGTGGCGAGATCCTTGGCCTGCGGAGCGTCGTGCACCACCTTGTCATGCGAATCGGTGTAGGCGTCTTCCTGAGCGAGGAAGTCGAAATACTGCTGGGCGCCTTCAACGTCGTTCGTACCGAACGTGAACGAACCATCCTTGATCTTGGCGGGATCGCCCCAATACTGGCCGTCCACAATGGTTTTCATGCTTTTCTTGACGAAATCAAGCTTGAGATTCGCGTCGGGAGCTTCCTTCACAAGGATCTTCGCCGCATCGTCAGGATTCGAATATGCGTACTCGTAGCCCTTCTTGGTGGCTTGTACGAACTTCTTCACCAGTTCGGGATTGTTGGAAATCGTCTTGTCGCTGGTGATCACGCCAATAGTGTCGGCATTGCCGGGAACGCCGTAATCCGGTTCGGTAAAGCAGTTGAGCTTCGGACCGTACATGTCGGCCTGCACACCCTCCCAAGTAGCATAGAAACCACCGAAATCAGCCTTGTTGCTGGACAGCGTTTGGAACGTGGACGTGCCGACGGTCACCTTGTCGAATTCGCCCTTACCTCCGTCCGACCTGTCTCTTATACACATCTGACGCTGCCGACGAATAGCCTTGTGTAGATC
>ENA-OXET01000097-OXET01000097.1-human-gut-metagenome-genome-assembly--contig:-NODE-97-length-65429-cov-13.889115_pt1 | contig 65429 bp, 52 predicted proteins | sample MGYA00249831_ERZ652256 | MGnify/ENA primary metagenome ERZ652256 (study PRJEB26925, sample SAMN05826983) | human gut metagenome | biome: ENVO:2100002; feature: ENVO:00000062; material: ENVO:00002003... | reverse complement strand
TAATCATTTTGTTTAAACTTTTAAGGGTTTTATAATATTTGTTCAAATATCTCTCAGCTCGCGCATTTGTTTTATTTTCAAATGCGGTGCAAAATTACAAAAATGTTTTTATATTCGCATATTAAATTCACATTAAATATTGAAAAAAGATGGGAAAGAGCACATTTTTACAAGACTTTAAGGCGTTTGCTATGAAAGGGAACGTCATTGACATGGCTGTCGGTGTAGTTATCGGCGGCGCGTTTGGGAAGATCGTATCGTCACTGGTGGCGAATGTTATTATGCCCCCAATAGGTTTATTGGTTGGTGGTGTGAACTTTACAGATCTGAAATGGGTAATGAAAGCGGCTGAAGTTGGAGCAGACGGTAAGGAGATTGCTCCTGCCGTATCTCTGGATTACGGACAATTTCTGCAAGCAACTTTTGACTTTCTGATTATAGCTTTTGCTATATTCCTATTTATACGTCTGATCACTAAACTGACCACGAAGAAGGCGGCAGAGGAAGCCCCGGCTGCTCCTCCTGCACCACCTGCTCCTACTAAAGAAGAGGTGTTGCTGACTGAGATTCGTGACTTGCTGAAAGAGAAGAAATAAGTACTTGTATAATGAATAGGAGATTCTGTTTTGAGTCTCCTATTTATTATATATAAGTCTCTCTGACATCGTTTCCCTTTTCGGATTTTATGTTGTCCGATGATATATTTCTCTCGTAAATTTCGATTTTTCTGTTTATTCTTCTATCTTTTTGCCTACTTTTTTCTACTTTTGCAAATCATTTATTCAAAATCCAACCATTGATATGCAGGAGAAAATAATAATTCTTGATTTCGGTTCGCAGACAACACAGCTGATTGGTCGTCGCGTACGCGAACTGGACACGTATTGCGAAATTGTTCCTTATAACAAGTTTCCTAAAGAAGATCCGACAATTAAAGGAGTCATCCTTTCCGGAAGTCCTTTTTCGGTTTATGATAAAGATGCCTTCAAAGTAGACTTGAGTGAGATTCGTGGTAAATATCCTATTTTGGGTATCTGCTATGGTGCACAGTTTATGGCGTATACTAACAATGGAAAAGTAGAACCGGCCGGTACACGTGAATATGGCCGTGCACATCTGACTTCTTTCTGCAAGGATAATGTGCTGTTTAAAGGAGTTCGTGAGAATACGCAGGTATGGATGAGTCATGGTGATACAATCACTGCTATCCCTGATAATTTTAAGAAGATTGCTTCAACGGATAAAGTGGATATCGCTGCTTATCAGGTTGAGGGTGAGAAGGTATGGGGCGTTCAGTTCCATCCGGAAGTATTCCATAGCGAAGACGGGACGCAGATATTGAGGAACTTCGTAGTTGATGTTTGCGGATGCAAGCAAGACTGGTCACCGGCTTCTTTCATCGAGAGTACGGTTGCTGAGTTGAAAGCTCAGTTAGGTGATGATAAAGTGGTGCTGGGATTGAGCGGTGGTGTCGATTCATCGGTTGCTGCTGTTTTGCTGAATAGAGCTATCGGTAAGAATCTGACTTGTATCTTCGTAGACCACGGTATGCTCCGTAAGAATGAGTTCAAGAATGTGATGAACGATTACGAATGCCTCGGGCTGAATGTAATTGGCGTGGATGCCAGCGAAAAGTTCTTTGCAGAGCTTGCAGGTGTGACGGAACCGGAGCGTAAACGTAAGATTATCGGTAAGGGCTTTATCGATGTATTCGATGTGGAAGCTCACAAAATAAAAGATGTGAAATGGCTGGCTCAGGGCACTATTTATCCAGACTGCATCGAATCATTGTCTATAACAGGTACAGTGATCAAGAGTCATCATAACGTAGGTGGTCTGCCCGAAAAAATGCACTTGAAGTTGTGCGAGCCGCTTCGTCTGTTGTTTAAGGATGAAGTTCGTCGTGTAGGTCGCGAGTTGGGTATGCCGGAACATCTGATTACTCGTCATCCATTCCCTGGCCCGGGTTTGGCTGTACGTATTCTTGGAGACATCACCCGTGAGAAAGTGCGTATCCTGCAAGATGCTGATGATATTTACATTCAGGGATTGCGCGACTGGGGATTGTATGATCAAGTATGGCAGGCAGGCGTTATCTTACTGCCGGTACAGTCTGTAGGTGTCATGGGAGATGAACGTACTTATGAAAGAGCGGTAGCATTGCGTGCCGTGACTTCTACTGATGCCATGACTGCCGACTGGGCGCATTTGCCATATGAATTCCTGGGTAAGATTTCGAATGATATTATTAATAAGGTGAAAGGTGTAAACCGCGTAACCTATGATATCAGTTCTAAGCCACCTGCAACTATTGAGTGGGAATAATTGTTCCTGTTGATATATAAATCCCAAGGCTGCAAACCGCTTTGGGATTTTTTTTTGGAAAAAGTGAGAGAATCGGCTCAACCTAATAGATAAAATGTTATTTTTATAGTAGTTATAAAAATCCTGCAGTTATGAAGAATATGACGGAAGTTATGAATATACTCCGCAATTATAAGCAGAAGATGTCTTCTTATTATGGTATTTTACGATTGGGAATATTTGGTTCTGTGGCGAGAGGAGAACAGACGGAGGATAGTGATCTGGATGTATTTGTAGAGTTGCAAATTCCTAATCCTTATATCTTAGGTGATATTAAAGAAGATTTGGAACACATGACCGGATACAAAATTGATTTGATTCGTCTGTGTGATAATTTGAATAAGCTACTTTTGCAAAATATAGAAAGAGATGGAATATTCGCATAAAGATGAAATATTGCAAATACTGCGGAAAATAGAAGAGATTATTGATAAAATAGAATACAGAAATCAGTCTATACTGTAGATGACTATTTGTTGAGTAAGGCGGAAATGGAGAAACTGGATGTTATATGTGTGTAGGTATTATTTATTGTTGCTGATATGAAAAATAGTTCGTTAATTTTGTTGTATAATAATGCAGAATATTTGCCTTTTCACTTATCTTCAGGTTTCGAATCAAAAGGATGGGAGGTTACTCTAGATAAAAGACTGATTGGAAAGGCTGCTGTCGTTGTTTTCCACCTTCCTACGTTACTTGATGTATTATCGGAAGAATTAGAAAAAACAGAAGGACAGTTTTGGGTTGCTTGGAAACATTCGAGAGAACGAGAATGGAGATTCAACGCTAAACCAGTATGGGGAAATATATTTGACTTGTATTTATCTTATCCTCCTCAGTGCTATTGGAAATGCGCTACAACTTTTGGTTCTCAGCTACGTCCGTATAAACTAATGTATCCTTTATTGGACGAGATAACGAATTGGTTTAGAAAAATAGATTTTATGATAATTGGAACTCAAAAGGGAGGAAGTACTGCTTTGCATGACTACCTTCATCATCATCCTTCTTGTTGGGGATCATTTTTTAAAGAGCCCGGTTTTTTTCTTTACCCAACTGAATATGCGAAAGGATTTCCATTTTTTATGGAATATATGTGGAAGGAATATCCTCCTTTCCGTTATTCTTTATCCGATAGTCTTTTGTTTGAATCTACTACTTGGTATTCTTATTGGTATGAGGTTCCTGAAAGACTTTTTGAATACAATCCTCATTTGAAATTTATTTTTCTTGTTAGAAATCCCATTGATAGAGCTTATTCGCAATATAACATGTTGATAAATTGGAGGAAAAGTCAGCTTTTACATGAATATGAACTTTTCCCTGATAAAGAAAAATTGAATATTTTATTAAAGAAGCTACTTGATACTCAGAATTTTCCCTTTTCGTATTGGGTCAATCAGGAAATAGAAAAGATAAGAAATCAGGAGAATACGCCAATAGATTTTTTTCCTGATTTTCTACATCGTGGATTTTATTATGAACAATTAGAGCGTTATTATCAGTTTTTTCCTGTGGAGAATATTTTAGTTATTGAACATCGTGAATTAAAAAACAATCGCATATCTACACTCAGAAAGATTGAACAATTTCTAAATATTCCCTATGTGGACTGGAATACAATAAATTTAGATGATAAGTTTGTCTCACAATATAATGTAAAATTACCTAGTGATATTCGTAATAAGCTTAAGGCTTTTTTCAAGCCATATAATGAGAAATTTTATAAACTCATAAAGAGGAACTTTGATTGGTAATAATTTATAGTTTGAGTTAGCATTTTCCATCTTTGCGAATCTTATCTGTGTTTGACTTCAGAAATAATTCTTTGGTATGTTGGACTGTATATTACTTTGGGAGACAAACTCCATTCGTTTATTCGCTTTTGCAAAATGCTCTCTTATTTTACCCTGCTGTTCCATATTACTTTGAGTAACATCCGAATACCCAAAATCCTTTTGTTCTGAGATAAAAGGATAGATAACCATTTTGTTTGTGGCTAGTTTGGATATAACTCCATCGGCTGTGTCAGTATCTTGAAATGAATAATCTAGCATCTTATCAAAAAAACGATTATAAACAACAATGAATTGTGTGCACCAAAACCAGTCTACTTTATAGCGATGATATCCTGCAGGGATCGCTTGTCCAAATCCTCCAATACCACCGGAAAGTACTTCTGCTCCTTGTATATAAGCTTCTGTAACTTCTTTGAACAGTAATTTGGGAGAATAATTTTCCGTGAAATAATGGTCGTCTTCGCAAATGACAATGATGTCATCTCCTTTCTCTTTTGCCATTTTTATGATTTTGATCATACTATTCCACAAACCTACTGCACCGATAGGATGAACCGACGCCTCTACTAAATTTAACTCGAATTCTTCCTTGTTGTCGAACTCTTTAATAATATGTTGTTTACGTTCTACCCTTTCTTTCATGTTGATAACATAAACCGGAAGATAAAAATCCGGTTGATGCTCGGATGCGAGTCGTTCTATAATCTTATTACTTTTATCGAGCCATCTGTTCCAGTTTAAACGTTCTTCAAAATTCTTTCGGGCCGTTTTCCTTAGTTGGGAATATGTTGCAGGGGTATTGAATGTATCTTTTATTTTATCAGCATATTCTAGTGCAGAAGCATCGATGTTGAACAGAAATCCATTTTCTCCTTCTTTGATAACCTGTGATACACCTCCTACATTAGAACCTAACGATGGAATACCATAGGCGCATGCTTCGCAGAAAGCTATTCCAAAACAGTCAAAGCGGGTGGGTAGAACTAGAAAATGCGAACGCGTTAGGATTTCATGGAATTTTAATCTATCATTCGGGTTTGCTTTGTCGATAAAAGGGTATATTTCAATATTCGGATCATTTGGTAAGGACATTGGAGGTTCACTCCCTATCATAGTGAGTGTACATTGAAATCCTCTTCCTTTTAGATTATGATAAATTTCAAGTACTTTGTTTCCGCCTTTCATATTCCAATTTCTTCCGATAAATAAGAGGTTACATGGTGTATTTATCGGCGATACGTTATCTGGAACTGGGATGTTCTCTATGATATTCGCTCCAAATTCAACCACTTCTATTTTCTCGGCATCGGCATTGTAATCCTGCATTGCGCTCTGTTTTGCCCATTCCGAACAATAAATAATTTTATCCGCCTTTTGTATAGCGAGTGATTCCAGTTGTTCGGCAAGTTTGGTAAGACTTTCATCATGCCAGTTCATGTATTGGTTAAACAGATGAAATGTAGTATCTCCAATATAAATAAGTGGTACATCCGAAACGAGATATGCGGAAAAAAAATAATCTCGGCATATAACTACATCATAACATTCTTTTTTCAATAGATCAGAAATCAACTTACCAAAAAGCAATGCATAATTTTCAGGAAAGAACATTTCGCCGTTTTTGAAATTGGCTTTGTGGAATGCTAGTATATCAGAGAATATAGTTTTACCTACCCATATCACCCTATGCTTCTTTTGCAGTGAAGTATATAGATAGTTGAGAGTTCCCGACCAGCTATTTCGATCATAGGGATTCAATGAAGATAAAAAGGCGATGTTCATGATTCTACTAGTTTCATCTAAAATAATTTGTCAATCAGCTTCATCATATAATTATCCCTAATATTTATACGTATTTCCTGTTTCGATTTCTTATGCTTCCAGAATAAATCATTTAGCTCTTTTGCTCCGTTATATACTATAGTATCATGTGGAAGCTGTATTTCCATACGTTTCAAAAACTGCAGATACGATTGTACACGCTCTTCAGTCCAGAAATGATTCATCACCATCCACATGCCCAAAGACTCATTTGGGGATAAAGTTACGTAATAAGTACTGTCGTTTATTATTGTAAATTGACTGTCCTCTCCTTTATTGATTTCATTCACTGCAAAATATGCACCACCTGTGAACGATTCAAAATCACTAAGTGATGGTTCGTTAAGACTATCCCAGCGACTTTTTTCTACCAAATGGCATGTAATCTGAATATCAGAATCTGTTTTATTATTTATTGATCCCCAAATACAATAGTCACAACTTGATAGCAGTAAAATATTCAGGATACATATGGGTAGTAATCTTTTCATAATATTACAAATTATAATCCATTTATAAAATCAAATTAGTGTCTCACGCTGTATCTTATTAAATAGATTCACAAAGAAGCGGAATATATCTTCATTGGACATCCATTTATTCTTTTCTAAATTTTCAAAATCAGATAACACATTGTTTAATGTTTTGTTATTATGGATTGAGAGAAGATGAAGAAGTATCTCCCTCCTCAATTGATTGATTCCTATGCACATCTCCTCCTCTTTAATTACAGTAATCTGCGTGTTGCTCCTTCTAATCATCAACAATTCTTGTGGCTCAACAAATAATAGACCTTTGGTCTTAGCAATATCAAACCATAATTTATAATCTTCCACATAGGGGTAATTTTGATATTCAATATTGTGGTTAAACAAGAATTCCTTTTTAATCATTACGCTAGGATGAAGTAACATATTATGTTTAAATAATTCGAATACAGGTTCGTGGATGATCCCATATCCAAGATGAGAAGTGTTTTTCTCCTTCCCGTTGTCACTAAAAAATCTAGCCCACGTGCCGCATACTATGATATCCGGATTTTTTTTCATACGTTTTAATTGTATGCGTAGCCTTTCGGTATGCATAATATCATCTGCATCCATACGTGCAATATAAGGGGCAGAAGCTAACTTTATTCCTTCATTTAAGTTGGGGATAAATTGATGTTCTCTTTTTTCTAAACGTATTCTTTGGTCTGTATATCCTTGTATGATTTCTACTGTCCGATCTGTAGAGCCGTCATCTATAATAAGAAGTTCAAAATCTGTAAGCGTTTGCCTCAAGACGCTATTAATAGCATCCTTTATATATTTTTCGCCATTTCTGACAGGCATTAAAACTGTTATCTCAGGCATTGGTCTTGTTCTATTAATTGGTTATATACACTTATCGTATTCTCTATCATATTTGCCAGTGTGAATTTTTCCTGATAGTTTTTAATCGCATTTTTACTCAATTTTTGTCTTAAGGCTTTTTCATTCATTAATCGAATGATAGTATCTGCTAATTTATCTTCATTCAACTCTAATCCAAAATCCTCATCAAACAATAATGGAATTTTCAAAGCGTTTATTTCGTCTTCAAACATCTCGGAAAGCGCATCTACATCTGAAACAATTATCGGTAAACCGAACATGGACATTTCAATAGCCACATAACTGCATTGCTCATGCAGAGAGGGAATAATTCCAATTGTACTTTCTGAATATAATTTTTTTAATTCGTTAAAAGAGACAACTCCTAACATTTCAATGTCAAGTTGCTTATATGCTTTACGGATATAAGATGACATATATCCAGTACATTTTCCCACTAGCTTTAGTTTGTAAGAATGTCCTCGATTATATGCTATACTCAACGCATTAAGCAAACCAATAACACCTTTCTCACGACTTATTCTACCAACAAAAAGGATTTCATTTGTTTCTTTTTTATCTTTTTGCAAAGTTCTTTCTATATGATGATCCAATCCATTATATACGACAGATATTTTATTAGGATAGATATGATATGCTGAAATAATGTGTTTCTTTGCAGAATCAGAAACACATATAATTCTGTCAGATAGGGGGTATGCAATATTCTCAAGTTGATTTTTACTTATTAAATCGAATATGTTATTCAACCATTGAGAGTATAGCTTTTTAAAGTGATTTTCATTAAACTCAATACTAAATTTCCAAGGGATTATATGCAAATGAGTTAACACATATCCACCTATAGAATTTTTTAGAATATTGGCTAATTTTACAAGAAATAATTCCTGGACATGCCAAATCACTTTTTCCTTGTTTTTAAAATAAGGAATTAATAAATCAGAGACAACCTCAAAATACTTAGTAAGCCAATAATTTTCATATCTCAAAGGTTTGGAATCTGGAGGAAATGGAATATTAGCTATAACTTTATTTCCTACCAACTCCACTTTAGGAAAGATAATATTAGTATTTAGGCATATAACATGAATTTTAAAGTCATTCCGTAATTTTAGACCTTCTAGTAGCATTTGAATGTAACGAACAACACCGGATGGACTAGCATTTTCAAATTGAATGATTACTATATTTTTATTCATTATTGTAACATAATATAATGTCCATTAAAATCTAAGTTTTTATTTTGAAGGCATGTCGTAAATAACAATCTGGGAAGTCCCTCTTTTAATGTATTTAATTTAGAATTATCCAATTTATAAAAATACTCTTTTCTATTAAAGAGTAATTCTGAGATATCCTCTCTTAGAAATGTCCATTTACTTTGTGGATATAGTCTTCGTAATTTGTTTAAATTGTAGAAAATGTTTATTGCTTCTTTTAGATCAATAGCTTCCAGAACTATATTGGAAATGTATATATCTATGAATTTATTTGCTATTTTCTTAATGTCTTCACGTTTATAATATATGCCATACTGTAATAAATTGCTCCCGAATGATATATTATTACAAATAAACCCGTCATTGAATAGACTCACAGATATTTGAACTATAATGTCTATAAGGTTTCTTTTGTAATTGGTCAACTCCTTATAAAGATTATAGCAACCTAATATTTTAGAAGCAATTTCATAAAATGAGGTGGATTCAAAAAAGTTTTTAGGAGTAACACTAAAGTAATTAGATAAATTATTTGTCAAAACCCAAAGTATACTTTCATAATCAGATATCGGTATATACTTTTTCGAAATCATTAGAAAAGAAGTAGCATCTATATAAGAAGTAATATTAGTTGTTTCATTCTCTTCCATTTGTTTTATAAACACTAATACTTGTTCATGTTCTTGACCATATAGATCTTGGTACTCGGCTTCTATGTATTGATTGTTTGTTAAATAAATAAGAGACCATGCTATTCCCATTTTCCCTTCATTAAATGTGTTTTTTTCTATAGAAGATGCTAATACTTCTTGTAACAATTTGAAGGCATGTTTCTCTGCTAATTCATCATGATAGTTACGTGAATATTCAAAAAGACTCAATGCGCACCCCATTTTTCCATACATTAAGCTAAAGTTATCCAATGCATATCCATGTAATAGTACGTAATTAACGAATGATTTGTCTTTCATTACAAGGTAAACTTAATGAAAATAATCTTTAAATCTCCAGCCTGTATTTTGTGAATAATCCACCTTCAAGTATCGTCCTTGAAAAATTGAACCATTTATTGTTTCCAACCAACCAAAACTCCAAGGAGGTAACTGATTAATACGCTTTAGAAGATTATTAATCAATATTTTTTCTTCTTGTTTTTCTATTTTTTGAGGGAATAAAATATGCCCTGATTCTTTGCCTTGGTTGTCAGTTACAATTAGAAGAGATAATGCAAATGTTTTAATAGATGATTTTACAGTATCCTGATTTGCAAACTCTTCCAACAGTCCTAAATCATTATATCGCATACTGTCATACCAGCAACCATCTAACATCATTGCTTTCTGTGACTTTTTTTCTATGCTTCCTTTTTTGATAGGTACATTTTCTTGTGAAATAACAATACCCTTAGAAATAGTTAATACAGCTTTTTCTCTAGATACAATCTCTCCAAACATATTTAATGGGCATAATAAAACATTAACCTTTCCTGAATACCAAATAGCAGGAACTCCTTTGCTGTTTTTTCCATATTTGTCAACTAATTCATTCATAAAATTAATTCCATTTTCACCTTCGACTTGTACCAAAGTGAGAGTACGTCTTAAAGGGGCATTGGGAGAAGGTGTGTACAATAAACTCCATTTTATTTTATCATATTCCAAATCTATTTTTGGTTCTGAAAATGGAAGAAGATCTTTATTAACTACAACTGCGTCTACTTCAAAGCCATCTATGGATTGCATAGGTGTATTTTTAGTTTCAGATTTACTAAAATTCGAAATCATATTCGATATAGGTACAGTTTTAGTTTGAGATAGCGCTACTGTACTTATTATTAAACAATAGCACATACATAATATAGAAGTTAGTTTCATGATTATATAGATTAAATATTAGAAAGGTACATATGAATTACTGTATTCATGATAAATGTAATAATTGTCATAGTATCCCTCACTAGAAAAATCGAGGTCTTTATCACTAGGGACATGATTATACTCATGATTGTGATAAAACGTATCATATCCCGAATAATTACCTACAGTTACAGAACGGTATTGATTCGATGTATCAATAAAAGCATAGCCACTAGTGCTATCTTCATACATGGCCCATTCCACATCGGTATTATTAGCTAAAAACTCAAATAATTCTTTAGAAGCTCCAGAACCTGAAATTCTATATCCATTATCAGTCGAGCAAAAAGATACATCTCCAGATACGTAAAATACATTACCACCTTCTATTGAACCTACCGCTATCATTGTTTTATCTGATGGTGTAGAACCACTATATGTTATCGTTCCATGGTCACCTATAATGTATAAACTTCCACCTCCAATAACACATTTATTTTCATCTTCACTTAAGATTGGCATCTCTTTCCGAATCTCATCAATGAGTGCCCTTGTTAATTTTTGTTTCATAAGTATTGAATTTTATTTGTGTGATTCTGCAAATATAGAAATAAATTTCGCATCTTTGCAAGAAATATAAATCTTTTTTTATGCAAACAAGACAATTCCCCTGGGAGTACCAAATGGATGCAAAAGACTGTGGTCCAGCATGTATCAAAATGATAGCAAAATACTACGGCAAATACTATTCGTTGCAATATTTGAGGGATTTATGTGGGATAACCAGAGAAGGAGTTTCCTTTTTGGATATTAGCTATGCTGCCGAAAAAATAGGGTTAAGAACTGTAGCTGTAAAGGCGACTATGGAGAATCTGACCAACAGGATTCCACTGCCATGTATCATACACTGGGACCAGCACCACTTCATTGTTGTGTATAAAACAAAAAAGGGGAAGATATATGTGTCCGATCCTGCCAAAGGCTTGCTTTCCTACCCGGAAGAGGATTTCAAAGACAGATGGTATAAGGAAGGGGAAGAATTCGGGATGCTGATGGTACTGGAGCCTATGGCAAACTTCAAGCAAATAGAAGCACATGAGCGGATAGAAAGATTCAAGAGTTTCGAAAACCTTCTCAACTATTTTACACCATATAAAAAAGCATTCGGCATATTGTTTGCTATCATGCTGATAGCCACCGGACTGCAAGCAGTACTTCCGTTTATCTCAAAGTCTGTAATAGATATAGGTATATATACTCAGGATATATCTTTCATCTACATGATGCTAATCGGCAATATTGTTCTTTTACTTAGTATAACGCTGTCAAATGTATTAAGAGACTGGGTCTTGCTGCACGTTTCTACCCGTGTCAATATCTCCCTCATATCGGACTATCTGATCAAACTAATGAAATTACCGGTGACTTTCTTCGAAAACAAACTGGTCGGTGATATCCTTCAACGGGCGGGCGATCATGAAAGAATACGCAGCTTTGTGATGAACAACTCCTTGGGGATGTTCTTCTCTATCATTACATTCGTTGTATTCAGCATTATATTGTTGATTTATAATCCTATGATCTTTTTTATTTTCATAGCGGGTAGCGGGATTTATGTAGCATGGATTTTCACCTTTCTGAGCATACGTAAAAAGCTTGACTGGGAGTATTTCGAACTGAATGCCAAGAACCAAAGTTACTGGGTGGAAACCATCGAAAATGTTCAGGAGATTAAAATAAACAATTACGAAGACCTTAAACGCTGGAAATGGGAAGCTATACAGGCAAGGATATACCGGTTGAATCTGAAAGTGCTGAAAATCAATAATGCACAGTCGCTTGGGGCGCAATTTATCAATAGTATGATGAATATTGCCGTCACGTTCTACTGTGCCATCGCCGTTATCAATGGAGATATCACTTTCGGAGTCATGATCTCAACGCAATTTATTATAGGGATGCTGAACGGACCTGTGGCACAGTTGGTCAGTTTTATACAATCTGCCCAGTATGCTAAAATCAGCTTTATGCGTATCAATGAAATTCATCAGCTGAAAGATGAAGACGATTCTTCGCCTGTGGTAAGCAACAATCTGAGTTTGCCTGTAGACAAAAGTTTATATCTGAAGAACGTATCATTTCAGTATTCGAGAAATGCTCCGCTGGTTTTGAAAAACATCACCTTGCAGATTCCCAAAGGAAAAGTGACCGCTATTGTCGGAGACAGCGGATGCGGCAAATCTACTTTACTCAAACTGTTGTTGCGTCTATACATGCCTTCGTACGGAGAAATCTGTATGGGAGATATGAACGTGAATAATATCAGTCTTCGCAATTGGCGTGCTAAATGCGGCTGCGTGATGCAGGACGGGAAATTGTTTAATGACACCATACAGAACAACATTGTACTGGATGATGCCAATATTGATTATGAGGCATTGCAGAAGGCTGTTGAAGTAGCCAATATCAGCCACGAGATAGAAGCTATGCCGCAGGGATACCAGACAATGATCGGAGAAATGGGCAGAGGTTTGAGTGGGGGACAACGGCAACGTGTACTGATAGCAAGGGCGCTCTACAAAGATCCGGATTATCTGTTTCTGGACGAAGCTACCAATGCACTTGATACGATTAATGAGCAAAAGATAGTAAGGGCATTAAATAACGTTTTCAAAAACAGGACAGTCATTGTGGTAGCTCATCGGCTAAGTACGATTCGCAGGGCAGACCAAATCATCGTATTAAAAGCGGGAATGATCATAGAGACAGGCAATCATCAAAGCCTGATGACAAACAAACAGTATTATTACAACTTAATTCAAAGCCAATATGAACCGGAAACAAACACCTTCTCCACAGAAGAAAGCGCAGACTAAATCATCCGGAAGAAGTGAAGAACTGGATGAGATTATTGACCGGATGCCCATGGCTTTCGGAAAATGGGTGGCACTGGCGGTCATTGTATTTGCAGCATTATTTCTATTGTTCGGATGGATTATCAAATACCCGGATATGGTGACCGGGCAAATTAAAATTAATGCGCAGAACCCGACCGTAAGGCTTGTTGCCAACAGTACGGGTAACTTGCTGCTTCTTTCGCACAAAGCACAGGAGGAAGTGAAGAAGGGGGAATATATAGCTGTCGTGCAAAATCCTGCTTCTACAGAGGATGTACGGAAGATTGCAGATTTAATAGATCGGGTAGATTTCGAAGGTACTCATCTGCTCATCCTCAAAGATACATTTCCCGACAAAGTGTATTTGGGAGAAATCAACCCCCAATACTATGCCTTTCTTGCAGCTCTGAAAGCTCAATGTGACTATCTGCAGCAGAATGTCTACGAAAAACAAAGGGAGAATATCACAACGGGCATTGAATGGAAAAAGAAGATTGTCCAAGAAGCGGAGGACTCGCGGAAAGCTGCAAAAGACAGAATGGAGGTAGCCCGGAAATGGCTTAAACGCTATGTCTCTCTTGATCAGCAGGAAATAGCGACTTATGAATATGAGACCGATCAGATTAAAAATAATTACCTGACAACGGTACAGGAGGTACAAAACATAAATAGGGAGATTGCCTCGACCCGTATGCAAATCACAGAAGCATACCATCGGCTGGAGCAACTGGAAGTGGAACAACTAGAAAAAGAACGGGAACTGAAAGTGGAACTTTTGTCCACTCATCAGAACCTGATAGCAAATATGGCCGCATGGGAACAGAAATATGTTTTCAAAGCTCCTTTTGATGGAAAAGTAGAGTTCCTGAAATTTATTTCAGATGGTCAATTCGTGCAGGCAGGAGAAGCGGTATTTGGAGTGATACCCAAGGAAAACCATATATATGGTCAGGTGTTGCTTCCGGCCAATGGAGCCGGAAAGGTAAAAGAAAACAGTAAAGTCGTTATTAAGTTAGAGAACTATCCCTACATGGAGTATGGATATATAGAAGGATATGTATCTTCTATCTCTTTGGTCACCCAAACACAGAAAACAGGAGAAAAGACCATTGAAACATATTTGATTAACGTTGAATTGCCCAATGGATTAACAACTAATTATGAAGAGACTCTCGACTTTAAATATGAGTTGGGAGGAACCGCCGATATTATTGTAAAAGACAGACGGTTGATAGAACGCCTGTTTGATAATTTAAGATATCGGACTAAATAAACTCCATACCCAAATTTACGCTCCATAGGAATTCAACACGACTTTTGCCCTCACGCTCTAACAGTCTGTCTGTATCCCTTTATTCATCGTGGTTTCGGGTGTGGTAGCAAGTGTGGTGGCAAGTATGAGAGCAAACGGTTGCTCTCACTCAGTTTCGTCGAATTATATGTTGTTTTTTGCTGCTATTATTTGATTTACAGAGTATTAATGTCTGAAGTGTCAACTATTAACGATTGGCATTTCAGCCATTAATAACTGAGAAATCAGGTGTTAATAGCTGATAACTCACGCATTATTGACCGATATATGATTGAATGCTTCCTGAAAGATCAGGTTGATTGAAACATTTCATGCGGTCAAATCAATCCAATCATATAAGTCAAGCGCCAGTTTCCTGCTTGGGAAACTGGCATTCCCTTATAAGGGAACGGCAGTTCCAAGGCAGGAAACGAGCGTCTCCGATATAGGGAACGCTCGTTTCCAAAATAAGAAATTAAAGGAAACTGTAAGCCATTCAGATACAATGATATAGGGAAATCTTGGTAAGAAATGAAACATATACGTGTGATTGATGTCGTATTTTATTATAAGGTTAATGCAAGCAAAAAGTCTGTTTTAAACATTGGAAAAGTTTGTATGCCGTAATATAATATCGTACCTTTACAGGAATTGAATGATAAACAATATTGGTAGATAAACAGACAAAAAAGAATGAAAATAACTTTAATCAGACAAGACAGCGGGAGTGGAAAGGAAGCTCTAAGCATATGTGAAGCAGGTACATTATTCAACAAAATGAAAACGGAGACAAAATCGGGACACATTACGGCTTTGCGAAACCTGATACCGATGCTGGAAGGTACGTACAGCCAGTACGAACATATAGACAAACTGCCATATATCTATTCTGCCGTAGAATATACCCGCACTAAAGAAGGCGAACGAAAAATGAAACAATATAACGGACTGGTACAGTTGGAAGTGAAACGGCTGGCAGGCCCGTCCGAAATGGAATATGTGAAACGGCAGGCGGCGCTTTTACCCCAGACTTTTGCCGCATTCTGTGGTTCCAGTGGCCGTAGCGTGAAGATATGGGTACGTTTTGCCCTGCCGGATGACAGAGGACTGCCCGAAAAAGAAGCGGAAGCGGAATTATTTCATGCTCATGCCTACTGGCTGGCGGTAAAGTGCTACCAGCCGATGCTTCCTTACGATATTAATCTGCAAGCACCGGTGCTGACACAGAAATGCCGCATGACACTGGACGAATCTCCATATTACAATCCCGATGCAGTGCCGTTCTGTCTGGAACAACCGCTCGCTATGCCCGGTGAAGAAACTTTCCGGCAGCGTAAACAGGGTGAGAAGAATCTCTTGTCGCGCCTGCAACCGGGATATGAGTCTGCAAAAACCTTCACGAAGATTTATGAAGCGGCGTTGAACAGGGCATTTCAGGAAATGGAAGACTGGAAACGTGGAGATGATTTGCAACCTTTGCTTGTACACCTTGCCGAGCATTGTTTCAAAGCGGGTATCCCCGAAGAAGAAGCGGTGCGGCAGACACTCATTCATTACTATCGGGAAGAGGATGAACGGGTTATACGTTCGACGATTCATAATCTTTATCAGGAATGTAAGGGTTTTGGCAAGAAAAACAGTATCGGAAGGGAGCAGGAGACGGCTTTTCTGCTGGAAGAATTTATGAACCGTCGTTATGAATTTCGTTATAACACAGTGTTGGATGATCTGGAATATCGTCAGCGTGATTCCATCCATTTTTACTTTAAGCCCGTGGACAAACGTGTGCGCAACAGTATCTCTATCTGTGCCTTGAAAGAAGGTATCAATGCCTGGGATCGTGATGTAGACCGTTTTCTGAATTCGGAATATGTTCCTTTGTACAATCCTGTAGAAGAATATCTTTATGATGTCGGCCGTTGGGACGGGAAAGACCGTATCCGTGCATTGGCAGGATTGGTTCCATGCACGAATCCGTACTGGCAGGAGTTGTTTTATCGTTGGTTTCTGAGCATGGTGGCACATTGGAGAGGGGTAGATCGGCAGCATGGAAACAGTACGTCACCTTTGCTTGTTGGTCCGCAAGGGTATCGTAAGTCAACATTTTGCCGGATTATCCTGCCGCCTGAATTGCGTTTCGGCTATACGGACAGTATCGATTTCAAGAGTAAGCAGGAAGCGGAGCGTTATTTAGGACGTTTTTTTCTGATCAACATTGATGAGTTTGATCAGATCAATGTCAGCCAGCAGGGGTTTCTGAAGCATTTGTTGCAAAAGCCTGTTGCTAACTTGCGCAAGCCTCATGGCAATACTATTCGTGAAATGCGTCGTTATGCTTCCTTTATCGGCACCAGCAATCAGAAAGATTTGCTTGCCGATCCCAGTGGCAGCCGTCGTTTTATCTGTATTGAGGTGATAGCTCCTATCAAAACCAATGCTACCATCAATTACAAACAGCTTTATGCTCAGGCGATGGAAGCCATTTATAAGGGTGAGCGTTACTGGCTGGATGATGAGGATGAAAAGATTTTGAAGCAGACGAACCGTGAATTTGAGCAGGCGAGCCCGTTGGAACAGTTGTTCCATTGTTATCTCCGTCCGGCGGAAGAAGAGGAGGGAGGCGAATGGATGACGTCCATGCAGATTCTGAATTATTTGCAGACGAAGACACGGGACAGGTTGGCTATCAATAAGGTAGCTGTGTTCGGCCGTGCGCTTCAGAAGCTGAATATTCCCTGCCGGAAGTCCGGTAAGGGGACACTTTATCATTTGCTGAAAATAGAATAATTGGTAGTAACGTGAGGGCAAACGGTTGCTCTCACGCTGCTACCATTGGATCTCTAATCGCTGTAACTCCGATGAATAGGGGGATTGAGGCGAAAATGAGAGCGTGAGGGCAAAAGTGCTGTCATTTTATATGTGGTTGAATTACTTCTTCCATTCGTTGGAGTTCCCAGCCACGGAATTGCATCACAATGCAATGTAACTTTGTATTCTGTATCAATTGGCGAACTTTCGGTGCGGCTGCATATCCCTTTATCTGCTCAACGGCTTCTTCCCATTGGGTTTCGGCTTTCGCATCGGAATCTTTTTCTGAAAGGTATTTTAGCTCTATGATGTAGCTATGATTCACTTCATAATGCAGTAGGTCCGGCATAAGGAACAGGTCACAGTAACCGTGATTCAGTTCCACTTCCGGGGCAGTCAGGTAATAAGCATTTACGCTCAGGTAGGCAGTAAAGAATCCTTGAATATTCCGTTCGCCTTCAATCGCACTACGTACTGAGGAGTTTTCCTTGTAGGCATGAGCGATGAACTCTAAAGATTTTTGCCAGTGACCGTCGAATGCCATGTCATCAAATAAATCTCTTAAGCCATTCAAGTCAATATGCCGTTTCTCTTGATATTCCTCTAACAGAAAATCGTAATACTGCTTGCGTACATTATTGTTGGGAATACCCAGTATCAGGCGGACTCCTCGTGTACCGGTAATGGTCAGCATGCCATAATAAAAGAGCAGGCTGGGAAAGATTTCCGGATTGGCTATTTCGCTGGCGGGGAAGGTTGTCACTAAGTTGGTGATGACTTCTCCTTCTTCGGTGATTTTGCGCAACACACCTTTACGATTTCCGTCGAGCTTGTCCAATCGGATCAGTTTTTTCATTTTATTGTAATCCGTGCGGGTATTAGGGTCAATCATTTGTTCGGGAGATTTCCCCAACGTTATGTAATGACGCAGATAATAAAGTACCATGTCGCAGTTGAACATCTTCGGATCACGTTCCAGACTTTCTTTGGCAAAGCAATAATTGTCATACCACGGTTTTATTTCCCGAATCAGTGCATCTATGTCTGTATCTGCCGGCAGTTGTCCGGCGTCTTTATAGTACTGAAACATGGTCCGCACATCTGTCTCACTGAATCCCAGCATCATATTGAATTGGAAATCGGTGCTGATGTTCCAGCCGATATTGAATCCGCTGGTGAGATCATCCAATGTAACGGGGCTGACACCTGTCATGAAGATGCGTTCGAACATTCCTTTAAACTTTTTGAAAATCTCCCGGTAGAATCCGCTGGCGTGAGTTAGGGCATGATAGATTTCATTACCTTGTTCGTTCAGAACCACGTTGGTGAAGTTGTCATATTCGTCAATAATCAGATAGAGATGGGAACCATTGTTGCGGGCTTTTCGATCCAGAAAATTCAGCTTATTGGTGGAACCTTCCAGTTGCTTCATTTCTAATGCAAATCCCGGATAATAGTATGGTTCATAAATGGATGCGAAGTCATCCAATCCACCGCAGCAATAATCGTCAAAGTTCTGTGCCAATGTACCGTCGATTCCGCCTATGCGTGAGAAATCAAGAAAAAGTATCTGAAAAGTTCCCTGTAGGGGAGTTGGCTGACTGCCTATCCACAAATTACCAAAGCGTTTCTGAAACTTTTCTTTTTGCGAAATATCATAATAGGTGCGAAGCATGCTCAGGAAGATACTTTTGCCGAAACGCCGGGGGCGGATAAAGAATAGACTGTTGGGCTGCTGTTCCAGCAGAGGCAGATACATGGTCTTATCTACATAATATTGATTCTGCTCTACCACTTCCACGAAATTGGAAACTCCATATGGGATTCTTTTCACATCTTCTATCATATTTCCTGTTATTTTAGTTCATTGCTCACGGAATAAGACAAAAGTAATCTATTCCGGCTGAAAGAACAAAGAAAAGGGGAGGAAAGTTGGAACTTAGTCTTTATTCACAGTCGCCTCAACCAGACTATCCATATCAAAATCAATATTATAATCCTTTTCTATTTGAATCCTTCTTATTTGATTGACTAGTGAATGCGGTTTCACCCTTCGGGTCATCTCTATTTCCAGCAACCTTTCGGGAAAGCGTTTACGGATTTCATCTATATTTCTCATGAAAAGTGAATCTTTATTTTCGTAGAGAGAATTGGCGGCTTCTGCCAGAATAAAAGCTCCCAAGCTGTCGGGATATTGTTTTAGTACTGCTTGAAGGAAAACCTTGCTTTTTCCAAAGCTTTCGTGGGCTTCAGCGTGCATATCTTTGGCAGCTTGAAGTAGTCCCAGTTGGAACAGATACTCACCGGTAATTGCGTTTTTCTCCATAGCAAGTGTTTGTATGTATAGGGCGGAGTCCAGTTCTCCCATTTCAGATAAAAGTTTGGCTTTCATGCCGTAATAGTCAGGATTTAAACTGTCGATTGCCAAAGCTTTGTCCAGAAAGCGGATGCATTTTCGGGTGGAGTCTACATCATAGGAAGATTCCATCAGGGCTATTGCTTGTTGGTAGAGGCTGTCTGCCTGAAGATTGATACAATGAGGAGTGATGTCTGCTTTAGACTCTTGCCGGGAATGGCAACCTGTAGCTGCAATAATCATTGGCAAGATAGTTAATAAGAGGCTTAATTTCTTGGGTTTCATATTCATAATTCTTATCATCCAATTTTATAAAAAGTAAGACTGGCGAAGAACTCGATAAGAAAATGTGTCTAATCTGATCTTATTTTGTTCTTCGTCAGTCTTTTCTTGTTTTGTTAAATGCCTAGCTGCTCTCTTGCCCAGGCTTCATCATGTCTTATTCTGTAAAGGTATATTTCGGACATATTCCACCATGCGCTGCCTGCGACAGTATAATCCAATGGATCTTTGTCACGGCGAGCCGTAGGAGTAAATCGGATATAGTTGTAAGCTTGCTTTCCACTCACATTGTTTTTAGCTGTGGCATGGCCACCGTTTGTTGTCGGCAGATTGAATTCTTCATTACCCATACTTTCAAAGAACTCACCGTTCATACTTCCATATATTGTTGCGGCTTTTACGTCACCTCCGTTATTCACTCCGCTTTGACGTGCATCATATTCAAAACAAAGGTCCTTTAATGGCTTGTTCAGTTTGATCTGGACATAATGTGCTTCTGTTGTAACAGGAGCATTCCACTTGGTATGATAATAAGTATTCACCTTCCCGTCAATCAATGCCGGTAAACCGCCTCCGTCTCCGACATGATTAGCATTGTCGGAAAGCATATCGATAGTAAGAGTAACACGTTCCATTTCGGAAGCTTCGCCGGAAATGCCTGTTATTGTTACCGGACTATCTGTCTCCATACCAGTCGGACCATAGGTGTTGATAGTAAATGAGTATTCACCTGCACATTGGTAAGTATCATCTATGATATAGGATGTTGTCTTATAGTCATTTATTAAGATCTCTTTATTTTCTTTCGTGACTTTATCGTAATAGGTAATCTTTATCTTGTTGAAGTCTACATCTTCAGGTATCTCCCATTGCAGCTGAATACTTCCGGCTCCCGGAGTAGCAGTAGCATTGATCACATTTAAAGGAGGTGTCGCGATAAATCCGGCCTGTTTTACTGTGACTACGAACTGACTTGGTACTTTGTCGGTGCTATTGGTACTCTTGAAGGTTATCTTTCCTTCACGAGGTTGATTCTCAACTTCAGTGTTGGCTTTAATGATAAAGCTTTCGGAGACATCACGCAGTGCTCTTGAAGCGGGTAATGATACTGGAGTGATCCAGGATTGGGCGGATTCTTCGACTTCATAGGTATATGACACTTCACCGGCAGGAGAATTTACTTTGAAAGGAATAGTGATTGTTTCTCCCATTGCTTTCACTTCATAGATCTTCTTGTCTTCATCGATTTCGACTATATAACCTCTGGGTTGTTGCTTTATCAGGAAAGAAGCTGTATAGCTGTAATTCTGGGAAGACTGGAGGATAATCGTACAATAACGTACGTCAGTCTCGGTGCTTTTATCCAGCGTAAATTTCAGTTCCTGTTTGTTTACGTCTTCCGCTGCACGCGTCTTTGCATCAAATGTGGCAGGTTGCTCTGCCAGACGTATCCAGTTGCAAGTGTCTGGTATAATGATATTATCCAGATTCAGGTTGGTCGCTACAGGAATTGTCAATGTTTCTCTTTCTGCATCTATTATTTCTACATATCCTTCCTGTTGTAGCTTGTCACCTATAAGGATGGCCGGTTCTTTACCAAACTGCGAGACAGTGATGGAATAGCTTTGATGACCATAGGCTACAGTGATTTCTGCCCGGCGTTGTTTGTATATATTGTTTGCACTGGCAGATACGACTACTTTGCCCTCGTGTTGTACTACCTTGCACCATTCTGCATTGGACTGGGCACTCCATCTGTCGAGTGGTACATTGGTCTGCACTTCAATTTCATGTTCTCCTCCCAGAAGTGGGAAAGTGATAGGTGCCTGACTTTTATCAGGAACTACGAGCGTTTCTACTTTAAACTCGGTTTCGTAATCGGGCGAACAAGAGATAAGTCCGGAAGCAATTCCGAATATGCTTGCGAGCCCGATGATTAATATATTTTTTTTCATACTCATTTGATTTGATTACAAGTTATCTACTCTTGGGTTAAATTCATATCGTAGTTTGGCTTTCACTTCCCGGTAAGGGGCGGTGGATTCCAGGCGATATTTATAATGCAGACGGAACTCTTTGTAATAAGTGGCACGTCCGTCGGGAGTACGGATAGCGTTTAACAGGAATGTGTTGTCGTAATCATCGATTGGGGTAAGTTGTACTACATCGACCGGATCCACTTCCACATCATTAACTCTGTCATGCGCTCTGATGGTAAGTTCTCTGGCCTGAGGATTCTCCGGTTGCTGCTCGCCAATTTCCAGAATGATACTCTTAGATACAATTCTGCTTCTTGCTGTCTTATAATCGCCAAGATCTTCATCACCTGCCATCATGCGTACCGAATTGGCACCGATCGGGAATACTTGATTGGCATTTGTCGGTCTACGGACTTCGGGACTACCACTGGGGTTAGGAATTACAATCGTACTGCTTGTATAATTGTAGTAGGTAGAAGTCTTTGTCGTTGCGTAATAGTTTTCTTTATAGATACGCAATAATACATGACTTTTATCCGGATTATAATTAGGTGTTTTTTTCGGATCTATCTTGTAATCCAGAAAATAAATAGAATCCGGTGAAATCCTTTCCAGATTTTTCAGATAGATCGGAAACATTACTTTGGAAGTGCCTGCCTGAATATCCAGTTCCTTATTGGGAAAATCATAGCATTCATCGGGAAGCAGTTTGGCAAATTTTTCTTTTTCTATATCAAAGTTGGATTTGTTGTATGCTTTCAGCAAAGAGTCCGATTCCAGAAGAGCTACATGGTGTGTGTTAGGGCTTATTTGTGAGCCGCTAACCGTGGCAACCAGATAGATCGTATCTTTTTCTTGTCCTACATTAGCCACCTGCCGGTCGTAGATCAGACTCGAATTACTGAGTAAGCCTACTTCGTTCCGGTATTGTTCCTGGTCGAAATCGTATTCATTGCAAGCACTCAATACACCTATAAGGGTGCAGAGCATTATATTAAATTTCTTTTTCATATTCAGTCTGTTATTCATGTTTTGATATTATCTGTCCCATCCGAAATTCTGGTCGGCATTGGGAACCTTCAGCAATTCATCATGGCGGATCGGTAAGAATACCATTTTAGGCAGTGCAATGCGGTCTCGCACATTTTGTGTATTGATCGTCACAATATTCCAGAATCCTTCATTACCGTTGGCATTTGTACGGTCTTTTGTCACATCCAGTCCCCGCCAGTTGGAGCTGTTGGCATCTTCGTCCAGATAGGTTCCCCACCTGCGCGTATCGAAATATCGGTATCCTTCGTTAAAGAGCTCTACCTGACGTTCATTACGGATGATTTTTTCAAAATTGTCTGCTTCTGCCATGTCGTTGGCATCTACTCCCGGCAAGCCGACGCGATAACGTATCATGTTGAAATATTTAGCCATTTCTGCCGGATCACGGCTAACGGTTTCCTCAATAAGTGTACCTGTATTGTCGGATACTTCTACGGTCACTGTACCTTCTACACGGTTCAATGCTTCTACATATTCCAGTAGCACTTCACCATAACGAATGATAGGGAACGGTTTAGGGCTGGTGACGAATGCGCCTTTTACACTCCCTTTGCCGTTAGCCCATGAGTCGTCCGGATGAATGTATTTGACGGGAACATAACCGCTGACACTGTAGTCGTTTACGTTATTTCCGGCACCGGCAATTCCGGCATTGGTATCATCGTGAGAATACCAGAATTGCTGATTGACGTAGGAGGCGTCGGTAGAAGCTGAACTCATCGGCCAGTAGCGACCCGGAAAACCTATCGAGGCATAGAAGCGTGCCGAACGATTGGCGTACATCATAGGTACGTTTTCCCTTAGTAGGTATGTCCCCAGTTTTTTGGATTCGCCGGTGAGTCTGCTGAAGTCCGGTTCATATGGATATTCTGCCGATGAATTATGAATAGTCCGCCCATCTGCCATCAGATAGCAATCAATTACCCTCTGCGGCACAGACATTGAACCCCATCCGCCAAACTTGACAGGGAATGAGTGATGGGTATAGTTAGTGACGTTACTGGATTCCATCGCCCAGATGAATTCTTTATTAGTCTGTATGATACCTTCTCCTGTGAACATGTCGGAGTAAGAGTGATAAGGATCGATATTGCCTGCTCCGTCAGGGAAGTTAGCAGTAGGGACATTGGAGGCCAGAGGATATGGGTTCTGGGCATCTGCTTCCACTGTATGTAGCTCGTATCCCATTTTGGTCAGCTGTTTGGCGGCAGCTGCTGCAACGGCCCAGCGTCTCGGGTTATACTCTTGATTGACATAGTAGGCTCCGTCGCTTTTACGTTTCCAGGTCCCGAAACATTTACGGGCTGCAGCTCCGCCATTGAAAAGCGGTGAAGCCTGGAAGAGGCGCAAACGGGCGATGAGTGCCATGGCTGCTCCTTTGGTCGGACGTTGATAATAGTTGACGCTTTGCTCATCCGCTGAATAGATGCCTTGAGTTGCCAGTCGGAATTCATCGCATATATAATCTACAGACTCATCATAGGTAGCCCGTTCGCGATTATAATATTCGGCAGGTTCGGAGGTGCTCAGTTCTTCATCGCCCACGATAATCAACGGTCCCCAGTTCATCAAAAGATGATAATAAGCGTACCCACGCATAAAGTGAACATATCCGATATAACGTCTTCTGTCCATTTCGTTCATATCAGGTACATTGTAGACTTCTTTGAGCATTTTGTTACATCTTGCTACAATGACATACATGTCGTACCATTGGTTTTGGATAGGCAGATTTCTGCTGTTGATGGTACCTACGGAAAATTGTAGTCCCCAAAATTCATTTGTCTGATATTTAAGTGTTATTTCGTCCGAAGCAGATTCCCCCGGATTCCAGGAATTTCCCCAGATAGCCCCTGCGTCGGGAAAACCTTTCGGAGTGTTCCAGAGATAACCTTCAGCATTTTTCTTGCTGTGAAAGATGGAGTCTTCTTTGAAAGTAGCTTCGAAGTATGGGTCTACATCCAGAAAATTGCAGGAACTGAGTAGTAGTGTACTTCCTACTGTTGCTCCCAATATTATTTTGAATAACTTTTTCATGAGTGTTCTATATTATTTTTAGAATTTAAGATAAACCTGGAACGTGTAAGTTGCCGGTATCGGATAAGCGGCCCCGTTTGCAGATGCCTGTTCCGGATCAAAATACTTCACTTTGTCGATAGTAAAAAGGTTGTTGGCAACAAACTCCAGATCGACAGAAGATAGTCCTGTCTTTTTTATCCATGGAGTCTTCAGGTTGTACTTCAGACTGAGTTCCTGAAAGCGCAGGAAAGAACCGTTCCGTTTCCAGAAAGAGGAAAGCTGGGAGTTGTTCGTATTACCTCCGTAGGAGAGACGTGGGAATTCTGCATGGGGATTTTCCGTAGCGGTGGTGCCTGAATACCATGCGGGCGTCCATCTGTTCTTGGGATTGTTGGCCAGCTTGATAACGTTGCCGAGTTCTCCGTTATAGAAGGGAATCCATCCTGCGTCATTACCGAGTCCCGAACGGTAGTAGTCTACTTTTGCCGAACCTTTGAAAAGGAAGCTGAGGGTTAAGTCTTTCCAATGAAAATCGGCTCCGAACCCATACATTACCCGGGGGAGTTGGTTGGAATAGGACAAAGGTACTTTGTCATCGTCATTGATAATACCGTCTCCATTTACGTCACGATATTTGATATCTCCCGGACGAATGCGGCCGAATCCGCTTTGGTCGGCACTTGTGTTGATTTCTTCTTTACTGGAGAAGAGACCTTCTGCAATATATCCGCGAAGGATGTTAAAGGGTTTTCCGGTTACACTCAGATAATCATAAGGTAACTTGTTTTCTTCATAGTAATCAATAATATTCTGAGAGAAAGTGTAATTGCCGCGTACAGTGAAGCTCATGTCTTTATTGATCTGGTGGAAGAATTCGAAGTTTCCGTCAGAACCATAGCTATGCATTTTTCCTACATTTGATTTCGGGACGGTAACCATACCTACAAACTTAGGCAGCGTCACACGATCCTGGAAGATGTGATCACGTGTATCGCGGAAAAAGTCAACAGTGACAGAGAGCTTGTCGTGGAAGAACTTGGCATCGATACCAAAGTTGAGTTTCTTTGCTACTTCCCATTGAAGGTTGTCGGCTCCTTTCACAGTTTCTGTAATACCCCGTTCACGATATCCCCAGTAAGAGGCGGCATTGTCATTGATTAATGTCAAATAAGGGAACCGGTCACCACTGATCTGGTCATTACCTACCTGACCGTAGGAGCCGCGGAACTTGAGGAAGCTTAACCAGGGAATGGCCTCATTGACCCAGTTATAGGATGTCGGTACCCAGCCTACAGCAATGGAAGGGAAGAAACCGAATCTTTTTCCTTTTTCGAATTGCGCAGAACCTGTATAACCGAAGTTTGCATCAATGAAATAGCAATTGTTATAGCCATAGGAAACACGTCCTGATAAGTTTTGACGTCGTTGAGGAATGGCATTAATACCCATTGCGTCATAGTCCCATTGGGTGTTATGAACATCTTCCATGTAATATAAAGCCAATGCTCCTAGTGAGTGCAAACCAAATGTACGGTCCCAGTTGGCTTTGGCTTCCATGTAGTATTTTCTGTATCTGTTGTTATTTTGTGTATATTTCATGTTCTCTTTGGCAGTACGCAATGTTTTGATGAGTACCCCTTGTGAACTTCTTCCTGTAGCGCGGTAGAGGTCAGGCCATATGTAACGTCCTTCATTGAAATAATTGATATTTTCGCTCATCGCTTGTACCGACGCTGTCATTCCTTTCAGGAATCCTCCGAATTCCTGTTCAAGTTTGAGTGTAAGCATATTACGCTGAGTTTCATCTTGCGTGTATCCGGTGTTATTTAGCATGACATACGGAGAAGCAAGGTCATGTTTTCCATAAGAAGGGAAGGTACCGTCTGAATAGGTTTTAGGAAACATCAGTGGAGTTAGCTGACGGACTGCTGACCATACCGTATTCGTGTTTTGTCCACCCGGGCTGGTATAGTTGGAAATATATCCGTCCAGACCAAAATAAACTTTGGTTGTTTTGGTCAGATTCATGTCAATATTGGCACGATAGGTTATTTTTTTATATGACAAAGGCTTTTTGAACAGGTTGTCTTCCTGCCGGTAGGCCGCTCCTTCATCCTGATACCCTAATGAAAGATAATATCTGGCTATGTCGCCTCCTCCTTGTGCATTGATGTAATAATTCTGCTGGATAGATGTGCGTTTCATTATTTCATCTATCCAGTTAACATCCGGGTAGAGGTCTTTATCCAAATTGTATTTTATCAGATCCAGTTCCAGACGGGAGTAAAGGTCGTCTTCACCCGACATGGCACGTGCCTCATTGGCAAGGAGAGCGTAGTCATAAGCTCCCAGGTATTCGGGCAGACGTTTGATGTGCGATACTTTTAATGTTGCTCGTCCTGTGATGGTAAGTTTGCCTGTTTCTCCACGTTTAGTGGTAACCAAGACCACGCCATTGGCACCTCGGGTACCATACACTGCGGTGGCGGAGGCGTCTTTCAGGATACTGAACGATTTTACATCATCAGGATCAATGTCTTCAAGGCGGCCTTCGATACCGTCAATCAGCACTAATGCACCGGAGCTGGCTCCGAAAGTACTGATACCACGAATCCAGAAGTTGGAGATGTTTTTTCCCGGTTCGCCCGAACTCTGCATGGTGATGACACCAGCCAACCGTCCGCCGATCATGTTGTTGAGGGAAGTACCGGGAGTACTGAGCTGGGCTACATCAATGGTACTGATTGCACCTACTACTGATATCTTTTTTTGTGAAGTCATACCTGTGACCACTACTTCGTCAAGCTTGGTGTCATCTTCTTCCAATGTAACTTTGAGTGTCATTTCATCTTTAGTCACCAGTTTCTCGATAGATTTCATTCCAATAGCCTGAATGACTAATATTTGGTTGGCATCTACTTTGATACTGAATTTACCATCCATATCTGCTGAGGTTCCCACTCCCGGTGCATTCTTAACATAAATGGTAGTACCCGGTAGCGGTTCACCGGTTTTGTCTATTACAACCCCCGCTACAGTAAACTGTTTTTTCTTATTGTCTTGACTGTAACTCGTCAGCGGTATAAGCGCCATGATCAGTACAATCAGTAGAAAATTATTTCTCATATTGTATTTTGTATAAGGTTATTCAATGGATAATTTACGAATCACTTTGTTCTGTGTGTCGGCTACATATACAATAGTTCCATCACTGTTGACTGCTACTCCGCAAGGGAAGTGGAATTTGGCAATTTCCGGACCTCCATCCTTATAACCTTCCGCTCCCGGCAGACCGATAGGTGTGGTTACGGCTGCTCTTTCTTTCGGCATAGTAGTATCTATTACGCGGATGCAGGAATTACCACTGTCAGCAATGTACATTTTTCCGTCGTCGGTGAAACAAATCTGGCGCGGGTGTCTGAATTTGGCGTTCTTCAGCAAGCCGTCTTCCCAGCCCTTCCCGTTCATAACTCCTTCGTAGATTGCTTTTCCTGCGTATGATTCTCCGTTATAAGTGTCTTTATCTTCCGGAGTGATCTTGGATACGTCCACTCTCCAAATCTGGTGAAAATCTGCAAGAGATACATAGAGTACGTTTTCTTCTCCTTTAATAGGGCTGAATGCGATATAGGAGTCACTTCCTGCTTTGCCGCCGTCGCCTGTTGCTACATTAGATATTTTTTTTAGCAAAATTTCTGCTGTACGGTTTTTAGGATTGATTCGAACCAATTGCCCTTTCCACATGACCGTATAGATCATATGATCCAGCTTGTTGATTACAAAGCAATGCTTCCAGTTGTTTTCGTCTACGGTGCTGAGTTCTTCTGATTTCAAGACTGTTCTATATCGGGGAACATAATTTAGAAGTTTTTGCATATCATAATATTTCATGCCGGCATCATCCGGAATGTAAACAGCTTCAGCATCTTTTTCATCAGAATAAGCCGGTGCATTAATATATGCAGTTCCATATTTTAATACAATGGAAGAATTGCTGGCGATGGAAATCATTGAAATGTTTCCGTTTACGCCTTCACCTTTTTCATTACGGCAGGTTGTGTTTGGTTGTTTGTCTTTTCCACTGTCTCCTTTACGGTCTACCACAAATATATTGTCTTCACCGTCTATACAGAGATAGAAAGGAGAGGAGAAAGTACATGTGGCAAGGTCACCACCAACGGTGTTTATATTATTGTCCGGTGATGCAAGTCCTGCTACCGTACTAACACTGGTTTGTGTCTTGTATAGGAATTGGTCTGGTGCTTTGCCTATGTATTCTTGACCGTCGGGTGTTCTTCTTTCTACAAGAATATTCATCTCTCTTTTGAAGGTGAGTCCTTTGGGAACAAATGCATAGATTCTGCTACCGTTACTGCTGACTAATCCGGCAGGATGTCTGATCCCGTCTACATCTTCAAAATAGACTTTCATGCCAGTGGTGTCTGTACCGAAGTTGCGGCCTTCGATGATCATCGGAGTGGCTATACCTCCGGAATCAGGATAAAATTCTGTAATCTCAATAGGCTGGTTTGGGTTGAACCCGCTGCTTCCATTGATGTCGTCATCTGAACAGGAAGCTAACCACGCGAAAGCTGTAATGAACAGCGTCCAATAAACTCTTCTTTTTCGCATTGTTTTTCTGTGATAAAAGGTTAATAATTAGATTGGTTAAAAAAAAGTGATAGGGAAACCTACTCTTGTGTGTCTACTATGTGGGTAGAACTAGGGTATGCATACAAGGGGTATACGTTTGTTTTTGTATGTATGAGTAAGTTTGAAAATATATGGGTGTGTTTGACTGCTATTATTCATCTTCTTAAATTGGGGGTATTGAAGTTGATAATGAACTCAGAATACATATCATACCTATTCTGATCTGTGCTGAAATAAAAGTAAAAAATGAGATCAAATTATCCGGTTTTGAAAGGCGGAGGGCTGTTGCTAAGAGTTTTCATAAATGTTAATTTAAGGTTATAATCATATTGATTAATTGGGGCTAAGTCGTAATAGGACTTGGTATGTATGTGTATAAGTGTCTTATATATAATTGATTAATTGGTTGATGGATGCTTGGGATGACAATTTATGAACTATATAGTAGAATTGAGATTCTAAAAAAAAGGTGTTTGTTGATAATTAAAATAAAAAAGATATTGTATTTTTCGATTTTATTAATAACTTTACACCGTCTTAGAATAGTACATGTACTTAATAACCTTTGAATAGCCTATGGAAACAGTAGAAAATATACTTTGGGGTATAAAAATACCAAGTCCTATTACGACTTCTTCAAAATTATTCAATTTGGCATAAGGTCTCTATTGCTCTCCAGAATGAAAAGTAATGCAATTAATTTAAATAATTAGGTCGATTTTTCCTTTGAAAATAATTAGAAGACTGTTCTTTTGACTTTTTTCTACCTTATATATATTAGATTGTTCTACCCAAACTGTCAATCTCTTAAAGTAGTTTTTGAGCATCCGGAATCAGAATCTCTTTTCTGTGCAACTCGATTAAACCATTATCCTGTAGTTCATTCAGTGTTTTAGAAATATTTAATCGAGTATCATCCAGACAACGCGCCAAATCGTCCATCTTTACTTTGAAAGTCTTTTCCCCTTGCGGTTTTTCGCAATGTGACAGAAAGAAACGGATAATTTTGCTTTTTAAATCCAGCGTGGGTTCATCCCATAAACGGGAATAGAGATTTTGCGCCCGGTTGCTGACGATATTCATATAGTTGAGGCGGAAGATGTCATATTTGAACAGATCACTGAGTACGAATGCTTTGCTGATACAAACAGTATGCACTTCCGTATGTGCCACATAAGAAGAAGCATAGTTGGTATTCATACCGAATAAAGACTGAGGTTCTATCAGATAGGGAGCTTCGATTTGTTCGATGACCGTATAAATGTTTTCTTTTGCATTGGTGACAATAGAAATCTCACCTTTCAACAGAAAACAAAGTTGGGTACAGGGATTACCACTCTTTATGATGGTTTCCCCAGCTTTATGTTTGATAAAGTGCAGCTTGACTTTATCCAGAATACTAGTGAAATCTTCATGACAAAGCCCCTGAAATAAAGGTAATTGGAGCAAAGTATCGAACATTGTTTCCATACGTTGTAATCTCTTATTAATCGTACAAATTTACTCATAATACAACACTGCTATCCACATATCCCCTTTCTTTTTGTTTTTTTTATTGTTTGAATGCATAAAAATAGAGTATATTTGCAAAAAAAAGGAGGAATTATGTTCACGGGTTTTAATTGGCAGCAAATGATCAGTGCGTTTATCGTACTTTTTGCAGTAATAGATATTATCGGCTCTATACCTATTATTATTAACCTGAAGGAAAAGGGGAAAGATGTGAATGCAACAAAGGCTACTGTCATCTCCTTTGCCTTACTGATAGGCTTCTTCTACGCGGGTGATATGATGCTGAAACTTTTTCATGTAGATATCGAATCATTCGCCGTGGCGGGCGCATTCGTTATTTTTCTTATGTCTCTGGAAATGATTCTGGATATAGAAATCTTCAAAAATCAGGGGCCGATAAAGGAAGCGACACTCGTTCCGCTTGTCTTCCCGCTGCTGGCAGGGGCCGGAGCTTTTACTACGCTTCTTTCGCTTCGTGCCGAATATGCCAGTGTTAACATAATCATTGCCTTGATACTGAATATGCTATGGGTCTACTTTGTAGTAAGCATGACCGGACGTGTGGAACGTTTCCTCGGAAAAGGGGGAATCTACATCATCCGTAAGTTTTTCGGTATCATCCTGCTCGCTATCTCAGTAAGGTTGTTTACTGCTAATATCACTTTATTGATTGAGGCATTGCATAAGTCGTAACCGGGATTTATGAGGTAATATCCGTAGAGTCGGTTGTATTGTGATCGTTGATATCTTCTTCCGGAGATTCTTCTTCTTCATCCGTTTCGTCCGCAAAAGGTTCTGGTCGTTGAGGCCCGTGGTTCAAGAAACCGAATGCACAGAGTGTTCCCATGATACCCCCGCTGAGATGTCCTTCCCACGACATATTGGCGGGAGAGAAGTAGGGGAACATATGCCAGATGATTCCTCCATACAAAAAGGTGACAAGCAGTGAGATGGCAATCAGAGGAACATATTTCCGCAGGATACCACTGAAAAAAAGAAAGAAGGCAAGTCCGTAAATCAGTCCGCTGGCACCGATGTGCCATCCCGGTTTGCCGATAATGAAGGTCAGCAGTCCGGCTCCGATCCAGATGATCATAAAAATACGTCCGGCTATCCCCCTGTAGAAATAGAACAAGCACCACGATAAAAAAAATAGCGGCAACGTATTGGCCAGCAAATGGCTGAACCCGCTGTGTATCAGCGGATGAGTCAGAATACCCGTTATTCCTCGCTTTTCCAGAGGGTATATCCCCATGTGAGAGAAGTCCCAGCCCATGCCGACTTCAACGATCTTTAGCAGAAATAGGATAAAAATTAGGAACAACGGCACCGCTGTAGCCAGCATGATACGCTGAATATCTCGCTTCATTACTTTCCTTTCTTTAGATATTTTACGCAATACTACGAATATTTGCACAAAAACTGAAAATAAAAAGCCTTTTTATTTTTGTTTTTATCTAGAATTTGTACATTTGGGCATTATACCTATATATACAATGCTCAGGCTGGTATATATACAGAACAGCAATAGATATATATAAGGAATATAGTGACCAATAATTAACCTTTAAATAATGCACAACTATGAGTTATTTACGATTTGACAAGACCCTCATGACGAATCTGGAAGAAAGTCTCCAAAGGGAGATTCTCCGGACGAACAAAGCAGGAGCTTATCATTGTACAACGATTGTTGATTGTAACACACGCAAATATCACGGACTGTTGGTAATTCCTGTTCCCAATATCGACGATGAAAATCATGTGCTGCTATCTTCTCTTGATGAAACGGTAATTCAACATGGTGCTGAGTTTAACTTGGGGTTGCATAAATATCAGGGAAACAACTTTAGTCCGAATGGACATAAGTATATCCGTGAATTCGATTGTGAGCATATCCCGGCGACAACTTACCGTGTTGGAGGAGTAGTGTTACGCAAAGAAAAAATCTTTGTACATCATGAAAACAGAATCCTGATTCGTTATACTTTGTTGGACGCACACTCGGCGACGACGTTGCGCTTCCGACCGTTCCTCGCTTTCCGGAGCGTACGAGAGTACACTCACGAGAATGCGCAGGCAAGCCGCGATTATCAACTTGTGGAAAATGGTATCAAGACTTGTATGTATCCCGGTTATCCGGAACTGTTCATGCAGTTGAACAAGGCTTGTGAGTTCCATTTCCAGCCCGACTGGTATCGTGGATTCGAATATCCGAAAGAACAAGAGCGAGGCTACGACTTCAATGAAGACCTATATGTTCCGGGATATTTTGAAGTGGATATAAAGAAAGGAGAAAGCATCGTTTTTTCTGCGGGTACTTCCGAAGTGACTCCGCGCAGACTGAAGCAGACGTTCGAAGCCGAAGTGGCTGACCGTACGCCTCGCGATAGCTTCTATCACTGTCTGAAAAACTCAGCCCATCAGTTCCATAATCAGCAGGAGGGAGAACATTATATCCTTGCCGGTTATCCGTGGTTCAAGTGCCGTGCTCGCGATATGTTTATATCCTTGCCGGGACTGACACTTGCGCTGGACGAGGTGGATCAGTTTGAAGATGTGATGAAGACAGCGGAAAAAGCGATTCGAAGCTTCATCAATGATGAGCCGGCAGGATACAAGATTTACGAGATGGAACATCCGGATGTACTGCTTTGGGCCGTATGGGCTTTGCAACAGTATGCCAAGGAGACCTCCCGCGAACAATGCCGTCAGAAATATGGCGAACTGCTGAAAGATATCATCGAATTTATCCGTCAGCGGAAACATGAGAACCTCTTCCTGCATGAAAACGGATTGCTTTATGCCAATGGCACCGATAAGGCGATTACGTGGATGAACTCCACCGTAAACGGACATCCGGTGATTCCCCGTACGGGATATATCGTAGAGTTTAATGCTTTGTGGTATAATGCGCTTCGTTTCGTTGCCGATCTGGTTCGTGAAGATGGAAACGTTCTTCTGGCCGATGCGCTTGACGTACAGGCGGAAGTGACGGGAAAATCATTTATCGAAGTGTTCCGCAACGAATATGGATATTTACTTGACTATGTAGACGGAAATATGATGGACTGGAGCGTACGCCCCAACATGATATTTGCCGTAGCATTCGATTATTCTCCATTGGACCGGGCGCAAAAGAAGCAAGTGCTCGACATCGCAACCAAAGAGTTGCTCACCCCCAAGGGACTCCGTACCTTGAGCCCGAAGAGCGGGGGCTATAACCCTAACTATGTTGGTCCTCAGATACAGCGTGACTACGCTTACCACCAAGGCACAGCCTGGCCTTGGCTGATGGGATTCTATATGGAAGCCTATCTGCGAATTTATAAGATGAGTGGTCTGTCGTTCATTGAACGCCAGCTTATTGGTCTCGAAGATGAACTGACAATTCATTGTATCAGTTCGTTGCCTGAACTTTTCGATGGTAATCCGCCTTTTAAAGGACGCGGAGCTGTATCGTTTGCCATGAATGTCGCCGAAGTACTGCGTATTCTAAAGCTACTGTCTAAGTATTATTAAAAAGAGGAGGAACGAAAATGAAAGTTTTAATGTTTGGATGGGAGTTCCCCCCGCATATCTTAGGAGGGTTAGGGACTGCCAGTTATGGTCTGACAAAAGGAATGTCTCAGCAGGATGATCTGGAGATTACATTCTGTATTCCCAAACCATGGGGAGACGAAGATCAGAGCTTTTTGAGAATTATCGGCATGAACAGCACGCCGGTAGTGTGGAAAAATGTCGGTTGGGACTATGTGAAAGGACGCGTAGGCAGTTATATGGACCCGCAATTATTCTATGACTTGCGCGATCATATCTATGCCGACTTCAACTATCTCAATACGAATGATCTGGGATGCATCGAGTTCTCCGGACGTTATCCGGACAACCTGCACGAAGAGATCAATAACTATTCGATCGTTGCCGGGGTGGTAGCACGTCAGCAGGAGTTTGATATCATTCATTCTCATGACTGGCTGACTTATCCGGCAGGGATACATGCCAAGCAAGTATCTGGTAAGCCATTGGTGATCCATGTGCATGCTACTGATTTCGACCGTAGTCGCGGCAATGTCAATCCGACAGTGTATGCCATTGAGAAGAATGGTATGGACAATGCCGACCACATCATGTGTGTGAGCGAACTGACCCGTCAGACTGTGATCCATAAGTATTTTCAGGACCCGAAGAAGGTGTCTACTGTGCATAATGCCGTTTCTCCTTTGTCACAAGAGATACAGGATATTGTTCCTCAAAAGAATCCGAGCGAAAAGGTCGTTACTTTCCTGGGACGTATTACCATGCAGAAAGGACCGGAATACTTTGTAGAGGCTGCAGCAATGGTATTGCACCGTACGCGCAATGTCCGTTTCGTAATGGCCGGTAGTGGTGATATGATGGATCAGATGATTCGTCTGGTAGCCGAACGCGGTATTGCGGACCGTTTCCATTTCCCCGGTTTTATGAAGGGAAAGCAGGTGTACGAAGTGCTGAAAGCCAGTGATGTATACATTATGCCTTCTGTATCTGAGCCATTCGGTATCTCTCCGTTGGAGGCTATGCAATGTAGTGTACCTTCCATTATATCCAAGCAATCCGGCTGTGCCGAAATTTTGGATAAATGTATTAAAACGGACTACTGGGATATTCACGCTATGGCGGATGCCATTTATTCTATCTGTACTTACCCGGCTATGTACGAGTACCTGAAAGAAGAGGGTAAGAAAGAAGTGGATGAGATTAAATGGGAGAACGTGGGATATAAAGTTCGCGGTATCTATGATGAGGTTATTAAAAATTATGGTAAACAATAAAATGATATAGACTATGAGAACGATCTGTCTTTATTTCGAAATACATCAGATTATACACTTGAAACGCTACCGTTTTTTCGATATCGGCACCGATCATTATTACTATGATGACTATGCAAATGAAACCGGTATGAATGAGGTTGCCGAACGATCTTATATACCTGCTCTCAGCACGTTGATCGAGATGGTGAAAAACTCGGGAGGAGCTTTCAAAGTGGCGCTTTCTATTTCCGGTGTGGCATTGGAGCAACTTGAAATTCATGCTCCGGCGGTGATTGACTTGCTGCATCAGTTGAATGATACCGGTTGTTGTGAGTTCCTTTGCGAACCTTATTCACACGGCTTGTCATCTTTGGCTAACGAAGACTGCTTCCGTGAAGAAGTGCTTCGCCAGCGTGATAAAATGAAACAGATGTTTGGCAAAGAACCGAAGGTGTTCCGCAATTCCAGCTTGATTTATTCGGATGAAATAGGTGGACTGGTAGCTTCTATGGGCTTTAAGGGAATGCTGACGGAAGGTGCAAAACATGTATTGGGATGGAAGAGCCCGCACTATGTATATCACTGCAATCAGGCTCCGAGTCTCAAATTGCTGTTGAGAGACTTTAAACTTTCTGATGATATAGGATTGCGTTTCTCCAATTCGGAATGGCCGGAATATCCATTATTTGCTGATAAGTATATTAACTGGATTGATGCGTTGCCACAAGAAGAGCAAGTGATTAATATCTTTATGGAATTAAGTGCATTGGGTATGGCTCAGCCGCTTTCTTCCAATATCCTGGAATTCCTGAAAGCATTGCCCGAATGTGCTAAATCAAAGGGTATCACGTTCTCTACTCCAACAGAGATTGTATCTAAATTGAAATCTGTATCTCAACTGGATGTTCCTTATCCAATGTCATGGGTGGACGAAGAAAGAGATACAAGCAGTTGGCTGGGTAATATCCTGCAGCGTGAGGCTTTCAACAAGTTGTATAGCGTAGCAGAACGTGTTCATCTGTGTGACGACCGTCGTATCAAGCAGGACTGGGATTATCTGCAAGCCAGCAATAACTTCCGTTTCATGACTACCAAGAATACAGGTATCTGGCTGAATCGTGGTATCTATGACTCTCCTTACGATGCCTTTACTAACTACATGAATATCTTGGGCGACTTTATCAAACGAGTAGATTCACTGTATCCTGTTGATGTAGATAATGAAGAGCTTAACTCTCTGCTGACTACTATTAAGAATCAGGGTGAGGAGATAGCCGAACTGCAAAAGGAAGTAACCAAATGGCAGGCAAAAGCTGAAAAAGGAGCTGCAAAAGCTCCCAAGAAAGTCGCTGCGAAAAAAGAACCAGTAGCTAAAGCTACTCGCAAGAAAGCTACTGCAAAGAAAGAAGAATAAGATAATAATAAATTAACTGGTTGTAACCGTGGGGAGATGGGAATCACCTCACGGTTGTTTTTTATATTGCGATGTTATATTGGAATGTTATATAGGAATGGGATTGTCCGAAAAGGGCTTGTTTGCTATTAATTCCAGTGACAGGTACATATAAAATAAACAGCGCGAATTACCGAAGTAACCCGCGCTGTTTATTTTATATATCTTTTTAGTTTGACTTAGTTGTTAATCCGAAGTCTGTAGAAATAACTTCAAGTTTCAACTTGTAATTCTCACCACCTGGATTTTCTCCAGCTTCTCCACCTTTCAGACGTACATAACCAGGTTTTAAGTCATGTTGTATTCTAATAATATTAGCCTGACCGGTTGTAGTGTTTGAAGAGTCATAAGTCACAAGTACAGGTATAAGTACTACCTTATTCCAATCTGGATTTTTTTGTAACCAGTCAGCTTCATTCCATTCACTACCCTTTGCTTTCTTAGCCTCTTCCTTTTCTGCAATGCAGGCATTTACCAATTTGGTGATGTTGCTGAATACATATTGATTTGTACTACTTGTATGTGAAGTTAGATAAGAAGATACACCATCGCTCAACTTATTGTCTTTAAAGAAGCTATCCTGGAATTTCTTGCGTACAAGCATTACAGTAGATGGTATAGACATGCCAAACTTCTTGTCACTTGATTGATTGTAATTAGTGAATGTCAGTTTTACTGCATTTAAGGTATCGCCAGTTAATTCGTTCTCTATGTCAGAAATTGGTAATGTAGCTTCAGTGAATATACCTGCCGGACTTTTTAAATAAGTACAGGTTTTTTCATTTATTCTTTCATTAATGGCTTGTTCGTCATTACTTAATTGATTAGCCTGAATAATTTCTCTGGTAGAAGCAAATTGACGCCAAGTATAATAGGTTGAATCGTTAACTCCATCTTGCTTTTTTAATTTAATGCCTGTGATGGAATCTGTAGCATAACATTTGTATACTACTCTCATTTGTACTTGATCTACATAAAGTACTGTTCCGTCACCATAATCGCTTTTTACGTAAATCCCTGGAAAGGCTTTTCCAAATAACTGATTATTAAATTTTTTTCCAGCTGCTCTTGATGCTTCTAGAATATTTTTGCCCACTTCTTTAGCTCTGTCTTCTTTAAAAGCAACGTGAATATAGGGTACGTATGTACTTGAATTACGGTCTTCTTCAGATAGGGAGTAGTCTACGGCTGTATAAGCTTTTGTTCCTAAAAGATTCTGGCTATCATAGAATTCTTCAGGAATAATATTTGTATAATACGCATTATCTGTGTTTAGTGTTTCTTTATTATCTCCACCTAATTCATAAACACTCAATCTACAAGCAGTCAGTGAGTCACCGAAATAGTTATCATACAATAAGAAAAGTTCGGTAGTACGTATGTTGCCAATAGGATTACCTTGGTCATCCTTAATGATTTCAATCGTTTCGTCATCTTCATTAGTTATAACCATTTTTCCTGTAGCTGAGATAACTTTACCGCTAGCATCTTTCTTTTCTGTATATACTTCAGGAAAAGTTAAGCCATCCGGACAATTCAGTTGAGCAAGGAAGCCTGCCTGATAAGTACCGAATGTTTCATCAGTGAACTTTCCAACATATCCGATGTTGGTTTTGGCATAGATCTTTCCAGTAGGAATTGATTTAGTAGTTACATCAAACGTGGATAACTTTCCTTTGATATTTTGGTCATTGCCCGGGAACATTCCTAATCCCAGTCCGCCTGTATTATCATCGCATCCGAAAAATGTGATTGCCAGTAAAGCTATCAAGGCATATTTTGCTTTCATGATTGTCGTATCTAGATTTTTATTCTTCTTCTTTATTTGTAGTGGTTTCCCATACCTGATCGTAGAATTCGTTGCAAGCGTTTGCGTAGTTTTCCGGATCCTGATAATCAAGTACCAGTTTGCCTGATTGACGGGCGTACTCAATGATTGATTCGTCTACCTTTGCGCTGTTTTGTATGATTCCGTCAGAATAATCAACGGCAAGTTTACAAAGTGCCGCATAGTCTACCGGTTCCTTCAAACCAGCCAAATCCTTCTTGGTGATGCCTTTCAACATCAGTTTGGTTGCAAAATCTTCACTGAGCGTATTCTTGAAATCATCTTCATATACCGAGAATACAACTTTAGCATCACGGAACGAGGGTTCGTCCTTGTAGGCCTTCTTAATATAAAGAGGAGCCAATGCCGTCATCCATCCATGACAGTGGATGACGTCGGGACACCAGCGAAGTTTCTTCACTGTTTCCAGCACACCGCGTGCATAAAAGATAGCACGACTGTCGTTGTCATCGTATTCCACACCATTTTCATCCGCTGTCTGCAAGCGATTCTGGAAATAATCATCATTATCGATGAAATATACCTGCATACGTGCGGATTGAATAGAAGCAACTTTTATAATAAGGGGGTGATCAGTATCGTCGATGATCAGGTTCATACCGGAGAGGCGAATTACTTCATGCAGTTGATTTCTGCGTTCGTTAATGTTTCCCCATTTAGGCATAAATGTCCTGATTTCACGGCCTTTTTCTTGTATTGCCTGTGGAAGGTTTCTACCTATATTGGCCATTTCGGATTCTGAAACGTAAGGTGTAATCTCTTGAGTAATAAATAAAACTTTATTCGCCTTTGTCATAATAACAATAGTTCACTATAATATTCTGCAAAGATAGCAAAAAAAAGGAACTTTAAATACCATATTCTTTCTTTATGTGGCAAATATTAGTTTATTTTGCAGAGTTTTTGCAAACGACCAAAACATAAACCAATTAACAAAAATGAAAGTAATACACACTATCAAGGACTTACAGGCCGAATTGACGGCACTGAGAGCCCAGGGTAAGAAGGTAGGACTGGTACCCACAATGGGTGCTTTACATGCAGGACACGCATCACTGGTAAAGCGCAGCGTAAGTGAGAATGGTGTAACAGTAGTGAGTGTTTTTGTAAATCCCACTCAGTTTAACGATAAAAACGATTTAGCAAAGTATCCGCGTACACTGGATGCTGACTGCCGCTTGTTGGAAGATTGCGGTGCAGCATTTGCCTTTGCTCCTTCAGTAGAAGAGATGTATCCGCAGCCGGATACGCGTGAATTCAGCTATGCTCCGTTGGATACGGTGATGGAAGGGGCTTTCCGTCCGGGGCATTTCAACGGAGTTTGCCAGATTGTCAGCAAGTTGTTTGACGCGGTGCAACCGGATCGTGCTTATTTCGGAGAGAAAGATTTCCAGCAACTGGCGATTATTCGGGAGATGGTTCGTCAGATGGATTATAAACTGGAAATTGTAGGTTGTCCTATCGTTCGTGAGGAAGACGGACTAGCTCTGAGCAGTCGGAATAAACGTTTATCGGCACAAGAACGTGAAAATGCTTTAAATATTTCTCAGACATTATTTAAAAGTCGTACCTTTGCAGCATCTCACACAGTGAGTGAGACGCAGAAGATGGTAGAAGAGGCGATAGAGGCTGCTCCGGGATTGCGTTTGGAGTATTTTGAAATCGTTGATGGAAACACGCTGCAAAAGGTAAGCAGTTGGGAGGATTCTCAGTATGTAGTAGGCTGTATCACAGTGTTCTGCGGAGAGGTCAGACTGATTGATAATATCAAGTATAAAGAAATCTAAATTAAAAAAAGACGAAACCTTATGATGATTGAAGTGTTGAAGTCGAAAATTCATTGTGCACGTGTCACAGAGGCAAACTTGAACTACATGGGTAGTATCACGATTGACGAAGACCTGCTGGATGCTGCCAACATGATTCCGGGAGAAAAAGTGTACATCGCTGATAACAACAATGGCGAACGCTTTGAAACCTACATTATCAAAGGTGAACGCGGTTCCGGTAAGATTTGTCTGAACGGTGCTGCCGCCCGCAAGGTGCAACCGGATGATATTGTGATTATCATGTCGTACGCATTGATGGATTTTGAGGAAGCGAAGTCGTTTAAACCGACCGTGATTTTCCCGGACCCTGCGACGAATAGCGTACTGAAGTAAGAAGTATCTTGTGATAAGAAAGCCCCGTTTGCATTCAGCAGACGGGGCTTTCTGTTATAATAAGGTGGTCCTTTTTACTTGCTTTGCAGTTGTTCATTCATGGCAGCAGCGGCTTTACGGCCATCTCCCATGGCAAGGATTACGGTAGCTCCGCCACGCACAATGTCTCCGCCGGCATAGATCATCGGAATAGATGATTCCATATTGTCATCTACGGCAATGGTTCCTTTGCGTCCTAATTCCAGTCCTTTAATGGAACTCGGAACAATCGGGTTCGGAGATACACCGACACTGACGATGGCCAGATCGATATCGATTGTTTCCGTAGCTCCCGGAATGGCTACAGGGCTGCGACGTCCGGAAGCATCCGGCTCTCCTAATTCCATCTTCTGGAGAATGACCTGTTTCACGCAACCTTGTTCGTCGGCAATATATTCAATCGGATTGTGCAATGTCAGGAATTCGACTCCTTCTTCTTTGGCATGCTTCACTTCCTCGATACGTGCAGGCATTTCTTCTTCCGAACGGCGGTAGATGATCATAGCACGTTCAGCACCCAGGCGTTTGGCTGTACGGACAGAGTCCATAGCAGTATTACCACCACCGATGACAGCCACATTCTTGCCGAAAGCTACCGGAGTGTCAGAGTCTTCGCTCGCAGCATCCATTAGGTTGACACGGGTGAGGTATTCGTTGGAAGACATGATATTGATCGAGTTTTCGCCCGGTATATTCATAAAGTTAGGCAGACCGGCACCGGAAGCGACAAATATTCCTTTAAAACCTTCTTCCTTCAAATCTTCCACACTGATTGTTTTTCCTACGATACAGTCTTTGATGAAAGTAACGCCCATTTGAACGAGATTGTCTATTTCTACATCTACAATCTTGTTTGGCAGACGGAATTCCGGAATACCATATTTTAATACACCACCGATTTCGTGGAGTGCCTCGAATACTGTTACATCATAACCGTATTTTGCCATATCACCTGCGAATGATAATCCGGCAGGACCCGAACCGATCACCGCTACTTTGATGCCGTTCTTTTCGGCAATGACAGGTACTGAAATCTGTCCGCTTTCACGTTCGAAGTCGGCAGCGAAGCGTTCCAGATAACCGATAGCTACCGGTTTTTCATTCATCTTCAAGTGTATACATTTAGATTCACATTGCTTTTCCTGTGGGCAGACACGGCCGCATACAGCCGGAAGCGCACTTGTCTCTTTCAGTGTTTTGGCTGCTTCGAGGAATTCGCCACGCTCGATGTTCTTAATGAAGCGCGGAATGTCGATACCTACCGGACACCCTTCCATACATCCAGGGTTAGCACAGTCCAGACAACGCTTGGCTTCTGTAACTGCTTGCTCGGCGGTCAGACCCTGGTTTACTTCTTCCTTGCGGCTATGTGAACGGTATTCGGCATCAAGTTCGTTCATCTCGACACGTGGAATAGCTGTACGTTCTTTCGGTTTCATCGATTTGCGCAGTTCCTGTCTCCAGGCTGCGTTGCGGCTTTTCTCATCTATCTCTTTCGTTGCTTCACATTCGGGCTGGAGTTTGTTCATCTCTTCACGCTCAATCTTTTTGAACGCACCCATACGTTTCAACATTTCATCAAAGTCCACCTGATGACCGTCGAATTCGGGACCGTCGACACAAACGAACTTCGTTTTTCCTCCTACCGTGATACGGCAAGCACCACACATACCGGTTCCGTCTACCATGATGGTATTTAATGAAACGTCGGTAGGAATCTCATATTTCTTTGTCAGCAGACAAACGAACTTCATCATGATAGCAGGGCCGATGGCGAAGCATTTATCCACCTTTTCACGTTTGATGACTTCTTCCACGCCTTCAGTTACCAGACCTTTACGCCCGTAAGAGCCGTCGTCTGTCATGATAATCACCTCATCGGAGCTTTCGCGCATTTCTTTTTCCAGAATGATAAGGTCTTTGTTACGTCCTGCCAATACAGTGATCACTTTATTTCCGGCAGCTTTCAAAGCCTGCACGATAGGAAGCATCGGAGCAACACCTACACCACCACCAGCACAAACAACTGTTCCGAAATTCTCAATATGAGTAGCTTGTCCGAGCGGACCTACTACGTCAGTGATATAATCACCTTCGTTCAATTCACAAAGACGGGTAGAGGAGAGCCCGACTTCCTGTATCACCAGAGTGATGGTGCCTTTCTTCAAATCAGAACCGGCAATCGTCAGAGGCATACGTTCTCCCTTGTCGCCTACACGTACAATGACGAAGTGTCCGGCTTTGCGGGATTTAGCAATTAAAGGAGCTTCAATTTCAAGTTTAAACACTTTCTCAGAAAAGCGTTCTTTGCTAATGATTTTGTTCATTATCTAATTAATTTGTTGGTATTATTACGTAACTGCTATCAGAATGTTATAAATTTCGGCAAAGATACGGCTTATTTACGAAATATAAAAAGAAAAGTCACTCTTTTGATGAGTGACTTTCCATATCCATGTGAATATCTTTATTTATTTCGTTCTGATTTTATATCCGGCTACCCCATAATATAGAATAAACAGGAAGCAGGGAAGGCAAATCCAATATGCTTTCTGAATATCGGAAATGTCTTTCAGATAGCCGAATAAGGTAGGAATAACAGCACCGCCTGCCATTGCCATGATCAGAAGAGATGAACCGGATTTGGTGAACTTTCCTAAATCTGCCATAGCCAAAGGCCACAGGGCAGGCCACATTAAAGAACATCCCAATGCCATAAATGAGATGAAATAGATGGATATATCAGCAGGTGTAAGTACTACCAGTACGGAACCGATGATAGCCAGAACCGAACAAATCTTCAGTGCTGTAGCCTGGCTCATATATTTAGGGATGAAGATGATGCCGCAGATGTAACCGATCACAATGCCTATCGGAGCAATCCAGGCATACATTGCTGCATTTTCCAAATGAAGGCTGGTGGCATAATCTACTAATGTACCCAGTGATACGGTTTCTACACCTACATATAAGAAGAGGGCAAGACAGCCTAATAATAAATGCGGGAATTGCCAGATGGAAGTTTTCTTTGCAGCGTAAGGACAGGCTTCGGCTGCCTCTTCGCTGTCATCTTCGCCGACGGCTTTGACTTCCGGTAGGGGAGCCATGTATGCGATAATACCTAGTGCGATGAATGCGGCGATAATAACGTAGAACGGCAGAAACAGGTCAGCTACCGTAATGTCGGTCACTTCTTTTCCGATAAGGAAAGCCAGGAATAAAGGTGGAATCGGCCATGCGAGTTTATTGCATATACCCATAATGCTGATACGTTTGGCGGCGCTGTCTATCGGTCCCAGAATCGTGATATACGGGTTTACGGCAGCTTGCAGATAAGCGTTGGCAGTTCCGCTGATAAAGGAAGCCAATAAAAACAGAGGAAAACTTTCATAGCTTGCCGATGGTATGAAAAGTCCGAAGGCTATGGCAAACATAAGGAATGACAGAACCATCGTCCGTTTGTATCCGATCTTTTTAATCGTAAGTCCTGCCGGATAACCAAAAATAAGAAACGGGATGAAAGTGGCAGCGATAATCAGATATGATTCCGCCGAACTGATTTCCAGCGATCCCTTCAATACGGGGACTAATACTGAGTTGATACCAAGGGCGAAGCCCAGTGAAAAGAACATGACGCCAATGAATGCCAATGGCAATGCAAAACTTTTTGTGTTTTTTGTCATGGGGGTAAATGTGTTAAAGGTTAATAAAGGAAACTCCTGTAAGGGGCAGAGATGTCTCATTCTTACAGGAGTAGAAAGTTTCTTAGTCTATCATTTCGAAACCGCAGTATGGAACCAATGCTTTAGGAATTCTAATTCCTTCGGGGGTTTGATTGTTTTCCAATAAAGCGGCGACGATACGTGGTAGTGCCAGTGCTGATCCATTTAATGTATGGCAGAGTTCTGTTTTCTTTTCTGCGCTACGGTAACGGCATTTTAGTCGGTTGGCCTGGTAAGTGTCAAAGTTGGATACGGAACTTACTTCCAGCCAGCGTTTCTGTGCTTCGGAGTATACTTCGAAGTCGAAACAAAGTGCAGCGGTAAAGCTCATATCACCACCACACAGGCGGAGTATGCGGTATGGAAGTTCCAGTTTCTGCAACAGGCCTTCTACGTGGTCAAGCATTTGCTGGTGAGATTCTTTGGAATGTTCCGGTTTGTCGATACGTACCAATTCTACTTTGGAGAATTCATGCAGGCGGTTCAGGCCGCGTACGTCTTTACCATAAGAACCGGCTTCGCGACGGAAACATTGTGTGTATGCGCAGTTCATGATCGGCAACTGCTTCTCTTCCAGGATAACATCACGGTAGATGTTAGTGACAGGTACTTCGGCTGTCGGGATCAGGTAGAGATCATCTACTTCGCAATGATACATCTGTCCTTCTTTGTCGGGAAGCTGTCCTGTGCCATAACCGGAAGCGGCATTGACTACTGTCGGCGGCATGATTTCTGTGTATCCGGATTTGCGTGCTTCGTCCAGGAAGAAGTTGATCAGGGCACGTTGCAGTTGGGCACCTTTTCCTTTGTATACGGGGAAACCTGCACCTGTAATCTTTACACCAAGATCGAAATCGATTAAATCGTATTTTTTAGCCAGTTCCCAGTGAGGCAGTGCATCTTTGGGAAGTTCTGTTTCCATGCCTCCCATCTTTTCTACGACATTGTCTTCGGCACCTACGCCTTCGGGTACGCTGTCATAAGGAATGTTAGGGATCGTATAAAGTACATTCTGCATGTCTGTAGCAGCCTGTGTCATGGTAGCGTCCAGTGCTTTGTTGCTTTCTTTCAGTTCGGCAACACGTGCACGTGCAGCTTCGGCTTCTTCTTTCTTTCCTTCTTTCATCAGCTGACCGATCGTGCGGGAAAGTGAATTAACCTCTGCCAGGTTCTTATCTAATAGGTTTTGCGTAGTACGTCTCTTGTCGTTGAGGGCGATGACTTCGTCAATCGTCTCTTTTGCATTCTTGAAATGCTTCTTTTCCAGTCCGCGGAGCACCGCCTCTGTATTTTCTGTAATTTGTTTAATGGTAAGCATATCTATACTTTTTATGAACTTTCTTTATTAAGGCTACAAAGATAAAGAAAAAACGAATAAGCGAGCAATGAAAATCTGCATAAAAAAAGAAAGGAGATGCAATCGTTTGGATTACATCTCCTTTTCTTGAATATTTTCAGTTGTGCAGGTTATGCTTCTGTTGCTTCAGCAGGGATGATAGAAACATATCTTCTGTCTTCTCTACCTACTTTAAAGCTAACTGTACCATCTACTAAAGCGAAAAGAGTGTGGTCTTTACCCATTCCGATGTTTTCACCCGGGTGGAATTCAGTACCTCTTTGACGAATGATAATATTACCTGCTTTGCAAGCTTCGCCACCAAATATCTTAACGCCTAATCTTTTGCTATGTGATTCGCGGCCGTTCTTAGAACTACCGACACCTTTTTTATGTGCCATTTCTTCTTACTTTTTAAATGATTAAGCTACTACTTCTGTGATTGTTAACTCTGTGAACTGCTGACGGTGACCGTTCAGTTTTCTGTAACCTTTTCTTCTTTTCTTGTGGAATACAAGCACTTTGTCACCTTTAACCAAGTTTGAAATAACCTGGCAAACAACTTTAGCACCCTCTACAGTCGGAGCACCTACAGTTACGTTTCCGTCTTTGTCTACCAAAAGAACTTTTTCAAATTCTACAGTTGAACCGTTTTCTGCACCTTCAATGTGGTGAACGAACAGTTTCTGACCAGCTTCTGCTTTAAATTGCTGACCGTTAATTTCTACAATTGCGTACATCTTATATATAATGTATAAGTTAGCTCCGGCGGGTGGTCTTTAATCACTTAAAGAGCTCTTTGTCGAACCCGTTGCGGAATAATCGGGCACAAAAGTACTTCTTTTATTTGTTTCAGACAAATATTTCCTTTATTTTTTTGCTGTTGTAGCAGAAGATAATCAGATATATAGCAAACCGGATAAGTTCTCCATAATAAACCGGTGCGGATATGCTCTGAGTTCGTCAACAGTAGTCATTCCATTAAGGACACCTGCAAAATCTACTCCCGCATTTTGTGCTGTTTCGGCATCTACAGTACTGTCTCCGATGTATAAGGTTTCTTGCGGAGTACTGCCCAGGTGTTCGAGAGCGAATTTTACTCCTTCCGGTGAAGGCTTGGCAGTTTGTACATCTTCTCCGCCTACCACTATGTCGAGAAAGTTTTCCGGCAGATACTCATCCAGAAAACTAAGTATACGGAAACGGTATTTAGTAGAGATAATGCCGATGCGGGCACCTCGCTCTTTTAGTTCTTTCAGAGTAGAGAGTGTATCAGGAAAAAGGCGGGTATTCACGTTCATGTGAACATCCGCTTCCTGTCTGTACTCTTGTCGAAAAGCGGTGAGCTGTTCCCAGTCGGTGACTCCGGTCAGTATGCTGAAAGATTCTTCCAGTGTTTTACCAATGGTACGTTTGATCGCTTCGTCGGTGACATTCGTATATTGGTGACGATTAAGTACATTTCTGAAACAAGTAACGATACCCCGTGATGAATCGGCTAGTGTATAGTCGAAATCGAATAAATAAGTTTTATAATTCATCATTTTACTGCTTCTACTGTATATCCCTGTTTTTTCAGTAAATTTAATAAGCCTTTATCACCCGGCAGGTGCAAAGCGCCGACTGCAACAAAGGTAGGAGCGGCTTTCATGATAGCCGCTAGTTTCTGTACCCATGTTTTATTGCGGTCGTAAATTAGGGCGTTTTCTTCTGCGGGAAGTGCATCACATTGATTTCCTTTGCGCTCTTCGTTGATTTTCAGCATGGTTTCCAAATCCTGTTTCATATAGGCATCTGTCAGTCTTTTGAGGCTTTCCACCTCTTTGTCGATGTTATTGAGGGTACACATGAGCAGTTGGGCCTGACGTTGCAGGGAAATTCCATTGTATAGCAGGTTAAACTGGAAATCCGGAGTTTCCAGTCCATCCACTCTTTTCCCTTTCTGCGTTGCCTGAGTCTGGAAATAAGTATCGAGCTGTTCTTGTGGATTATAGTTTCCGATGTGCTTGATGTACGCCACTACTGCTATGTTGTTCAGTAAGAAAGCCGGTTTGATTTTGGGTGCCATGTTGAGGTCCATCATCAGGTTCTCCTTGCAGAATTTATTAGCGGTTTCGTAATCTTCCGGTGAGAGGAGGGTAGTCAGAGTCGTATCGCTTTCGATCATCATCATTTTCTGCATCTTCTGGATGGTGGCCGGAGACTGGATATCCGACATTTTCAGTTCTCCATATACCTGTTGTGTTTCATCCATCGCTTTCTGTAGTCCGGCGATGCCGTCTTTGACACTCAACGGAGCGAGATGGTGAGTCCCCATAATGTATGAAGGGCTGCTAAGTCCGTTACCAGATACTTTCCATAAAAGCTGTGCGTTTGCGCTTAAAGCTACGCAGATAAATATGACTGCTCCAATAAACGATTTCATGATTCTATATGTTTTTAAGTTGATAATCAGCGAATTCTTCCTCCGGATATCCAGTGTCTGGTGTAATAGTCTTCGCTCAGTCGACTGACAATCACTCCTTTGCTGGTACTGGCATGAATGAATTTCCCATTTTTGAGATAGATACCTACGTGAGCTACCTTTTTTCGGGAACGGCTACTGCTGAAGAATACCAGATCGCCTTCTCGCAAATTCCGTTTGGCGACTTTGGTACTTTCTTTTCTCAGGTCTTCGGTATTTCGCGGAACCTGAGTACGGTATACTTTCCGGTATATCTGGTAGGTGAGTCCCGAACAGTCGGTACCGCGTTTTGAATCGCCGCCTCCACGATAAGGAACACCAATCCATTCGGCCGATTCCAGATAGAGCTTGTGGTTATCTTCCATATTGATGTCCACGCCCAGCAGGATGGAGGCGCGTGCCAGTGCCTGGTAATCCAGACGGGGAGCAGACGTGCGGCAGGAACTAAGGATAAGGATCAGTCCTGTCAGTATGAAGATTAGTTTGAAGTTCACTCTCATCGGCTATCTTTCTTTTCGTATATCGTAAAATTATAAGTAACTTTATTCTTCTACATTGAAGTAGTCTTCCAGTTCTTTTTCAGCAGAATTATTCTCATTCATAATATCCCGGATGATGACGCCATTCTCCAGCAGGGCAATACGCGGACATACATCTATCGTATGATTCAGATTGTGGCTGGAAATGATTACAGTTGCATTATGCTCTTCGCTATACTTTTTGAGCATATGTTTGATAATGGATTGCGAACTGGGATCGAGGAAATTGAACGGTTCGTCGAGTATCAGCAACTGAGGATAATGAAGCATAGCGGAGATGATGCCGATTTTCTGTTTATTACCGGCTGAGTAGTTACGGATCAGTTTCTTTTGTCCGATCACTTCTCCGCTCATCAGACGTTCGAACGGCAGAAGGCGTTCGTCCACCTCTTCTTTTTTCAGTCCGTACATTTTCCCGATAAAGTAGAAATACTCTTCCGGGGTAAGGTAGTCTATCAGAAATCCATCGTCAATGAAAGCACCTGTGAAGTTTTTCCAGTCTTCACTTTGACTGACGTCAATGTCATTGATGACAACATTCCCATTATCCGCTTTCAGTAAGTCGAGCATCAACCGGAAAAGTGTTGTTTTACCGGCACCGTTGTTTCCTACCAATCCGAGCATATCGCCTTGATTGATTTCATAGTGATCTATGTTTACGGCTATCTTTTCGCCGAATTTCTTTTGAAGATTATTGATGCTTATCATTGTCTTGGTATTTTTATCGTAAATGACTAATCGGTTCAATCGTAAATCTCTTATTGGCGGCTGTCTCTGAAGCCTTCCATATTCTCGTATCTCCGTTTCATGAAACGATTATAGACGTTTCTGATCCAAAGCGGAGAAGTCAGTGTGAATCCAAGCCCGATGGCGAGCAGGATAGAGTAGGCGACCGTTTCACCCAGAAATGCATTCAACACAGAATACAGGATCAATGGGATACCGAAAGCTCCGAAGTTGACAACCATTTGTATGGCACTGTTGGTCTGGCGGCTTGTCACTTTCTCGTTCAGTGCTACGGTCTGCTTATTGTAAACAGCCAGTTGGAAGAAACAAAAATAGATAAAACCGGTGGTATAGAAGAACCAGGCAAAGATACCCAGTAAGGGAACTTTATCCATTATAATGGCGGGAATCATCAAGACAAATGGGACGATCTCGCCGATAGTATAGATATAATATTTTGCTTTCAGCAGACTCATGATGGATTCTTTGCGGGACATTAGTCCGTCAATGTAATTGCCTTCGAAAGACATGAGCTGCGAAAGGATGATCATGCCGAATACGGCAAAGTTGTAAACACAGATAAAGGTAGTCATGGTGCTCGTGTCATAGAGGCTTGAAAAGCTAAGTATGCAGGAGAAGGCGATGACTACAAGGAGAACATTGCGCAATGCACCTTTGCAACGCCGGTTGCGCAAAAGCATTTTTAATTCCAACCGCATATATTCACCAACTTCTCCGTATCGCTCGAAGAATTTGTATTCTGAAACATGCTTGATGCGGGTGTCATCTACTTTTGCCAATTCAGCGTAGATGAGGCCGGACATGATTTTGCGGTTAATCAGCCATAAAATGGCTATGACAAGGATGGTACCGAGGAAACAGAGAATATTCCCGTTGATATATCCGTCTCCCAGGTCCATAAAGAAGTAGAACAGGGGACTGTCTTCGGGAATAAAGGCAAGGCAGCCCAGCCCACCGTAGAAAGCGACAGGGAGCAGCACCCACCAAATACGTTCATTGATTAGTGTGCGACATAACAGGTACCAGTAATTGTTGGCAACGATCAAAAGCCAGATTCCTATGAGATAGGTGAGTACACCTGAAATACCGAAATATTTGGTAATGGTAATGAAGGAAAAGGGGACGAACATAAACAACCAGAACAGGTTGAACAGACTAAGTCCCGAACGGATAAGCAGGAAATCGATGATCCGATTTCGTTTAACCGGCAACAGGAGGTAAGGTTTTACCTCCTGCGTCGGTGTTTTTTGGAACGGAATACGCAAGAGGAAGTCAAGTGCCAGAATAAATATCAGGGCAACGGCATTCATTACATGATATGGTTCCCGGTTGGGAACCATATCTGCAAAACCGAATGCAAACGTTGTACCGAAGAATATCAGGTATCCTGCCCAGAAAGCAACCCCGATATATCCGAATATTTTGGCAACTTTGTTCTTTTCATACATCGGATGCCGTTTGGAGGCGAGCCGTCCATGTTTGCGTAATTCGTTAAATATCATCATACTGTTGGTATGCTATAAAAGTTTATTTAGCTTCTTCTTCAGGTACGGTCATGATGACTTGGATTTCGTTGTTCTGTTTCATCAGCTTGGCAAGGAATTCCTGTACATCTTTTGCTGTGATGCTGTTGACCAACGTTTCATAGTCTTTTGTATAATCAATACCTGTGTAGAAATACTCATCCAGATTGCCCAGCCAGTAGCCGTTTTCCTTTTGAGCGTCTTTGTATTTTTTCAGCATATACTCTTTGATCTTCTGCATGTGTTCGGCAGACGGACCTTCTTTGGCCATTTTTTCCAACTGTTCGATGACGATGCCCGACAGTTTGTCTTTCTTGGCCGGATCGGTCTGGAATACAATCTGAAGCACGAGTTGTTCTTTCGGATATTTGGTGAGGCTTCCGCTGCAGCTTACGCCATAAGTACCGCCTTCTTTTTCACGGATTTCTGCGGTGTAAACCATATCCAATGCCTGATCGAGGATGCTGAGAGTAAGGTTGTTGCGTAAATCATATTTGCAAGTACCGTTGAACAGGAACATGATGGTTGCCATCGGTGTTTCTTGTTTCTTGGCAAACTCGTTCTTGTATTGACCCTTACGGATTTCCATCTTCGTATCTTTGAAAGTCTCTTTGCGATTGATAGATGGCAGACCACCCAGATATTTGGCGATCATCGGTTTCATTTTCTCAACATCAATGTTTCCTACAAAGTAGAATGTAAAGTCGCTCGCATCTTTGAAACGGTCTTTGTACATTTCCATTACACGGTCATAGTCGATCTTGTCCACCATGTTTTCTTTCATGCTGAAAGAACGTGGGTGATTGCCATACAATGCATAAGAGACTGTATCACTGAATGCGGTCATCGGATTAGCGTCAGCATTTTGCAATTCGGCTTTCATGCGGTTCTTGTATGATTCGAATGCTTCGTTGTCTTTGCGGGGAGCAGTGAAAGTCAGATAAGTCAGCTGCATCATTGTTTCAAAGTCCTTCGGAGAACAACTGCCGGAAACCGTTTCTGTTGTCGCGCTCACACCGGCTCCTACAGAAGCACGTTTGCCTGCAAGTGCTTTACTCAGGTCTACTTTGCTGAAGTTACCGATACCACCAACCATTGCTACGCTGTTGATTTGAGAGATATTCAGAATCTCTTTGTCGGGGAACTGGCTGCTACCACCAAGGCTGGTACCTTTCATCAGAATCTGGTCAGCTTTGTAGTCAGTTGTTTTGATATATACTTTCACACCGTTGGACAGAACAAGTTTTGTTGTTCCGTAAATATCTCCGGTTTTTTCAGAAACTATCTTTCCGCCTTTCGGCTCTTCTTTCAGCAATGGTTCGTTAGAAACCTTGTCTTCGTAAGGCTTCAGATCGAAAGATTTCATTTGTTTCAGCAAAGCAGCGATTTCTTCTTTCGTCGGGTATTTTACACCTTCCTTCTCCGGACCTGCCAACAGTACTACCTGATTGTTGTCAGTGATCAGCTGTTGCATCACTTGATTGATAGCCGCTACCGGAATGTTCGGAGCCAGCTGATTCATCATAGCGTATTCGTATTCAATGCCCGGCATCGGTTCGTTGTCAAGGAAGTTGCTGATGTATTCGTTGACATAAGTGTCGTTTTTCATCTTTTCGCGTTCATTGTAAGCAGATTCTACGCGTTGAAGATAGTTGGCACGGGCACGGTCATATTCAGTTTCGGTGAATCCGAAGCGGCGTGCGCGTTCAGTTTCTTCGAGAATCGTTTTCATGGCCAGTTCGATACCATCGATTTTGCTGCTGGCGTCTACTCCGAAAGCATTTTTGGTCTTGGCTACGAAGAAGTCGCCATAACCTGCACTTGCACCTGTAAAAGGAGGATTCGCTTGCTGACGGATTTCTGCCAAACGACTGTTCAGCATTGTAACTCCCATGCTAATCATGTATTGAATGCCGTAATAGTTGATTGTATTCTTCAGCGAATCCGGGAAGGCTTCGCTCTTGAAGAAGAAGCTGATGGAAGGAGTTTCGATTTCTTTGTCCGTACCGATGAAGATTTGCGGTTCCTGATTGTTTGCTACCGGATAGTAGATACGTTCAGCCGGATTCACCGGAGCTTTTACGTCTGCAAATACCTTTTTCAGCTTTGCTTCCATTTCATCTACATTGATGTCGCCGACAATCATGATACCTTGCAGGTCCGGACGGTACCATTTCGCATAGTAGTCACGGATGTCCTGATAAGGGAAATTGTTGATTACATGGAGGCTTCCGATTGGCATACAGTCTGCATATTTGGAATCCGGATACATGACAGGCAGGGCATTGGTCATGATGCGCTGCATACCACTGTTGCGGCTTCTCCATTCTTCACGGATCACACCACGTTCTTTGTCGATTTCCTTGTCGGCAAGGTTGATGGCGCTTGACCAGTCATGCAGGATCAGCAGACAAGAGTCTACTACACTGACGTTGTCGGTAGGTACGTTGCTGATTCGGTATACTGTTTTGTCGATACTGGTGTATGCATTCAGGTTTGTTCCGAACTTGATACCTTTAGTCTCACACCAAGGCACGATGCCCAGTCCGGTTTCATCACCCGGGAAGTTTTTTGTTCCGTTGAAAGCCATGTGTTCAAGGAAGTGAGCCAGACCGCGCTGTTGCGGTTCTTCAAGGATGGAACCCACTTTCTGTGCAATGTGAAATTCGACGCGTTTTTCTGGGAGTGCGTTGTGTCGGATGTAATAAGTAAGCCCGTTGTCAAGTTTACCTATGCGGACATTTTTGTCCACGGGCAATGTTTGCATAGGTTGTGCAAGCACGAGTTGGAAGTTGCAGCATATAAAGAGAACTGCAATAAAAAATCCACGTAATAAATGTTTCATGTTCTATTTAGTTTATAAAAAAGTTGTCTGAAATATCTGTCGTATTCTTTTGTGTATAATCACAAACGGGCAGAAAAAAGAGTTATTTGATAGCTTCCCGTATTCTGACTAATTTCGTTAATAGTCCTTCCAGAAGGTCCAGCTTCAACATGTTTGCTCCGTCGCTCTTGGCTACGGCGGGGTTTTCGTGTGTTTCGATAAAGATACCGTCGGCTCCTACGGCGATGCCGGCTTTGGCTACGGTTTCGATCAGTTGGGGCATACCACCGGTCACTCCGCTGGTCTGGTTGGGTTGCTGCAATGAATGGGTGACATCCAGTATGACCGGATAACCGAACGTTTGCATTTCAGGAATCCCCCGGTAGTCTACTACAAGGTCCTGATAACCGAAGGTTGTTCCGCGTTCGGTCAGCATCACGTTCTTGTTGCCTGCTTCCACCACTTTGTCAGCGGCAAACTGCATGGCGAGCGGAGAGAGGAACTGTCCTTTCTTGATGTTAATCGTCTTGCCCGTTTTTGCAGCGGCAACCAGCAAATCCGTTTGACGGCAAAGGAAAGCCGGAATCTGGAGAATGTCTACGTATTCGGCAGCCATCTCAGCCTCGTTGGCCGAATGGATATCCGTCACTGTGGGGACTCCGAAAGTATCATGTACCTTTTTCAGCACTTTGAGTGCCTTCTCGTCACCGATACCTGTGAATGAATCAAGACGCGAACGGTTTGCCTTGCGGTAAGAACCTTTGAATACATAAGGAATCTGTAATTTTTCAGTGATTCCGACCACGCGCTCAGCGATGCGCATTGCCATCTCTTCACCTTCTATTACACATGGACCGGCCAGCAGAAAGAAATTACCAGCAGGATTGTTCTTAAGTTCGATCATTTTATTAATTACAAGTTACTAATTACTTATTTATAGTTTCATGAGTGAGGGGCTGCTTTTCGTTAGAAGCCCGGTTCTATCGGCTAATTCGGAATGATTAAAGTAGTCTTTTCTGATAATACACCTATCTCCAACGGGAAATGTCTTGCCAGCAAACGACCGTCCAAATCGACGGAAGCATTTTGTGCGCGGAGCACTTTCACTTTTCTTGTCCGATAGCTTTTCACCATCTTATGGTTCAGGATTCTTCCCTGAATCAGCATCCACAATCCCGAAATGATTTGCAGGAATTCCGGACGGTAGATGACGGATACATCCAGCCAGCCGTTGTATGGTACGGCACTCGGAGTCTGTCCCCAGCCCCAGGCGCTTCCTACACATACGGTCATGATGCGCCCGCGGATGTGCTCGTCATTGATACGAAGGTGCATCCGGTATAGTTTGCGTTCGAATATCAGCGAGAAGAGGGCGGCGACGTACGACAGGAATTTCACCCCCCAGAAGCGTTTGGTCTGGTCGGTGATTTTCACAATCCTTGCGCCTAGGCCGATGTTGACTGCGTTGAGGAAATAACGGCGTTGGTGTTCCTTGCCGTCGTAGAAGTTGCAAAAGCCTACGTCTATTTTCTTGAGACGGTGGTTGATGATACAGTCTACGGCAGGTTTGTATTCGGTACTGAGTCCCCAGTATTTGGCAAAGTCATTTCCGATACCGTTCGGGATCATGCCGAGGGCGATGTTCTCTTTGTCTTCGGCATCAGAGAGCATGATACCGTTGATGGCATCGTTCAGCGCACCGTCGCCACCTACGATGACAATGGTGCGATAGCCGTTGTTCGCCAGAATTTTGGCAAGACGTTCTACCGAACCGAAACCTTCGGATTGTACATAGTCATAGTTGACACCTTTGCTGTCCATGTACTCCTTGATTTCTTTCCATCGTTTCTGTACCTTTCGGGTACCTGCTTTGGGGTTGTAGATCACTCCCCATTTTCCAGGTTCTACACTCATAACCGTATTTCTATCCTAACTGTATTAACAATCGCATTCTTTATCTTTCACAGACCATTCGTAAATGACTGGCAAAGATACTAATTCCCTCGCAGTTTTTCTATCACAAAGGCTATCTTTTCTTCCATAGGCAGCTCTGCACTGACCCAGTGGATGGTAAATCCCCGACGTTCCATGCCGCGGAACCAAGTCATCTGACGTTTGGCGAACTGATGGATGGCCGTCTCCAGCTCAGTGAACATCTCTTCGTAAGTCAGTTTGCCTATGACGTATAACGTCAGGAATTTGTATTCCAGTCCGTAATAAATCAAGTCGTCCGGTGAAATACCTTGTTCTGTCAATCGCCTTACTTCGTCCACCATTCCTTCGTCCAACCGTTGTTTCAACCGTCGGGTAATCTTTTCGCGACGCAGTTCCCGATCGATATCTACTCCGATGATGAGGCTGTTCAATTTCGGAAACTCCCGTTCGGGAACCGGATGCACGGCATAATACTCCTCAATTTCTATCGCACGGATCGCACGTTTCACGGTATCCACATCCGTAGAGTTGTGCAATGTTTTATATTGCTTCAGGATTTCGGTCAGTTCTTCGAGAGAGTGATTAGCCAGACGGGCACGTAACTCCGGATTTTCCGGTACCGGCATCAGCTTATAGCCTTTCAGTACCGATTCCAGATACATACCTGTCCCTCCACATAAAACGGGCAGACAGCCTTTTTGTTTGATGGATTCGTAAGAAATCAGGAAATCTCGCTGATATTCGAAAACATTGTATTTATATCCGGGATCGGCGATATCAATCAAGTGATAAGGAATTGGATGTCCGTCGACTGTATAATCTGCCAAGTCCTTGCCCGTACCGAGGTCCATTCCCCGATAGATCTGACGAGAGTCGGCACTGATAATTTCTGTATTCAGTTCATGGGCTAATGCTGCAGCAAAAGGAGTTTTCCCTGAGGCTGTTGGCCCTAATATGGTGATTAAATCATAGTCCGGCATAGCTTTATTCTTTAATGACGGCAAAAATACAAAATAATTTTGACTCAATGGGTTGTTCGGATGTTTTTATCTGATTATTTAATAGGAAGCAGAACTCAAATTTGAACTACACAAAAGTTTGAAGAAGCATTGAGAAAAGCTACTTATTAATGGTCTGTAGGATGCGACATACCTTTCCATTCTTGTCCACGCCCTCGATAATGATATCTTCGGGAGCTGTGCTGTCTGGTGTATAGTATTCGATGGTCGCTTTGCCTTCGGCGTCTAACCGTAATTCCGGATTCCAGTAAACGGTACTCCGGAAGTCCGAACGCTGAGCGTTCTTCTTCTCGGGAGTATCATAAGTGGGGTGATAGAATTCTACGGACTCACTGTATCCCAGCGGCGTATAAGTGATAATTCCCTGCGCTGGTCTGGCCGGAAGATTTCTAGGGTCTTTCAGAGTGATGACAACGGCACCTCCGGAAGCACGGGGACCCAGTATGACGGCATCTGCTCCTCGAAGCAAACTGATACTGGACATATCACTGACTTGGATATCCTTCAAAATATCGGAAGCATCTTCATACACAATATCATCGATAACAATGATTGCCGGTTCGGAATTGTTGCGGATATGTATCTCACTTCCGTTCGTGATCGTAACGCTGGGTAGTCTGCTGGCTGCATCAAAAGCTGTCTGACCGTATCCTTGCAGTCTGTCTTCTTCTACAGTATAGGTGTTGATACCTCCCGTATAGATACTTTTTGAACTCGGACGTTCCCGCTTCGCTGTAACTGTCACTTCTTTCAGATTGTACACACGCATTCCCCCTTCCATGTAATACTGGTCACGGGTATTCATCAGATAATCTTCCATAAAGGTAGCTGCTCCGTTCAAATAAGGGGCTTTATGCGTAGCGACCGGGTACTGGGGAGGGTCCATAAGAATATCTACACCGGCAAATCCTTTCTTGGTGCGTGCCTGAACAAGGAATGTCGTGCTGTCTCTGAATGAGGTATTGACGATGAACTGGCCTTTCTCGTCTGTCTCGGTGGTGGCTATGATATTGTATTTGGGAGCCAGTACACAGATGGGACCTTTCTTTACGTTTGCTCCGAAGAATCCCATGATTCGTCCGCTGATGGTTTGTCCTTTTTCTATATAATTTGTGAAATTCAGCGAAGGAGTGCGGAGAACATTTTCCATTTTATGCCTGCGCCAGCCATGTGTCATCATCAGATAGTCGATGGAACGGAGCGTCCGGGCGTCCTGATTCAGAAAATAGTATGCGGGGTCTTCCACATATCCTTTCAGATCCGAAGTCAGCAGGAGATTGGACAGGATATTGTCGGCGAGAGAGTCGGGCTGAATACTTTTCCGGTCGGTGATGCTGACAGAGAAGGTTCCTTCTACCGGGTTACCTTCGTTGTCTTTGGCAGCAATCTGCAAAGATACCTTCTCTCTTTTTCCATACGTCGGTTGGTCTGCAGTGATTTGCCATTGATTCGGCTTATGATCCGGAACGAAAATCAACCGTTCGCTAAGTGCATTTCCTTGTTCATCAATCAGCATGAAGTGAGTGATCCCTTCCGTAAACAGGCTGTCATTCATCTTTCCGAAAGTTCTTTTCGGATTGATGGGTTGTAAAATGGCCAGTTTGCCACGGGTATGTGCAAGCAGGAATAGTTTCTGAGGCCATTCGGTTGCTTCTGTCTTTTGGATTTCGTAGCGAATCTCCTGTTTATAGTGCGACATGGCGATGGAGATTCCTTTCGGTTCTATGGCAGGAAGGTCAAATCGCTTGGTAATACTGTCATTGGTTCTTACCGTAACATAATAAGTCTCATTATCGACAGGATTCATCGTAAAGATACCCATACCGTTGTGTTCCGACCGGAAATTGGTAAGCGTGTCTCCTTTGGAGTTGAACAAGAAACCTTCGACTTCTTTAGAAAAACCGTCTGCTCCCTGTGCTTTGAAAGCGACATTCTGATGGGGAATGCTGAGCAGGGCACCGCCTTCGGGGAAAAACTTCACATCGAAATCATTGGTAAATACAGGAAGATGGAAAGTCCGTTTGTAGGTATATTGCGGATCGTCAAATTCTACTTCTATTCTGCGCGCTGCCGGAGATTTTAAATCGGGCAGGGAAATGGAGATCCAGCCGTTTTCGTCCGTCTTTTTTTTGCCTTTGTTTTTTATCTTACCATTCTCAAGGTACAGGTATTTGATCGTTGTATTTTCGAAAACAGCCTGTACGTTGCTTGTAAATTTGATTTTGGCAGTGTAATGTGTATCGTCTTCTTGCTGATACTCAATGCTCGAAACGATGGTATTGTCGATAGAGTTTCCTATCTTGATATTGCGCGAAAAGAAAAAGTCGGGGTCTTCATTCAGCATCCAGTTGCTGTACCCCCGCAGGTAGTAATCGCCTGCCGGAAGGGTGGCAGGGAGGGTGAAGGCGTTGTGGAATCCGAGAGAATCTCTGCGGATTTTCTTTCGTTCCACAATGGAGTCGGAACGGTTGATCAGTTCCGTAATGATAAAATTACTTTGTGAGTTGTCCTGATGGGTGGTGGCGTTCACCAGATAGCCTTTGAACCATATCTTTTCTCCGGCTCCATAGAAAGGCTTGTCCAGATGGAGGTACAACTTTTCTTTAGGAATTCTTTCCATCAGACTGAAGTTAGCTATAATCGTATCTTGCATGGTCTGTGCAGATAGCGATGAGAAATATAGAAGGACTCCCAAGAGTACTGTAATACTTCTTTTACTTTGAAGAGTAGTGGTGTTTTTCATATATTGTGTTTTTAATTTTTATGCATCCAGATAGAAAGAACTTTTCGCTTCACAGCCAGTATATTAATGACTGATACGATGAGGAATAAAAGAATACCCATACTGACAGCTGCCCATAACGAACCGGTTTCCAGTTGCGGGAAGAGGAGTCTGATACTCTCTATGTAATAGCTGCGCAGCCAGCATACCAATCCGACAGATAAAATCAGTACGATGATGTTCAGTCCTACGGTCAGTATCTGATAAGGCAGCGCCACTCTGTTGGGGCTGTAGCCTATCAGAAGCAGGCTTTCGAGTTTGGTTGTATTCTTTTGGAGCAGTAAGAATATACTGAGCATCAGGATATAGAATGACAGGATACTGATGAATAAACCTACTCCCAGCACAATGCCTACGATAAGGCGAAGGAAATAAGTAGTCTTTCCGGCATCCAGTTTCCCGTCTTCCGTCTCGTAGCCTTTCTTTTGAAAATAGCTGGCAATCGAAGAGTCGGCGGGATTGCTGACCTCGATGATCAGTCGGGCAGGTTGTGCCTCCGCGTCGGGGGCGAAGTTCTTGTTTGCCCAGTTCATGAAAGACTGCGGAACGAGAATCGTATTCAGACGGTTGGAAAAACCGACGATGTTTCCCTTGTATTGTTCTACCCGTCCGTTGCCCCGCATCATGATGTCCATCTGAATAAGTCCCATCAATCCTTCTGATAACTTAGGCAGACTGCGGCTTTGAGCAAAACCGAAGTTATACAGATTCAGATAATTGCGTGGGATGATGATGGGGATGGTATGTGTTTCTTCGTCAAAGTGCCATTTGTCGAGTTTGATATCTACAAATTCATCGGGAACTGACTCGAAGAACATATCCGTAGAGAGATGAATACCTGCTTCCTGCATTCCTAATCCTGCTGAAACTTTGAATTGAGAAGGGGTGAAAGCTCCTATTGTTTTGGTAAACGACTGTTTTTTCAGATCGGCGATGTCATCGGGAGAGAACGTATTGCTTTTTCCGGCAAAAGACCCGAGCGCACTGATTTTCTTGGTTGCTATGATGAAGTCTTTTTTCATAAAGCTGTCTCCTTCGGTGAATACGGGGATGACATCTTTATAAAACTGTACGCTGAGCAATACAATCATCATGCCGAATAAGTTGGCTAAAAAGAAACCGGCTAACTGACCGATACTGATATGTTGGCGGAGAAGTTTCCAGACAAGGGTATTCATTATGTTGTATTTTTATATTTTTAGGCGCGGATGACGCTGATTCTGTTATAGTTGGAGCACCTTCTTGTATGGCAGTTCGATATGTTTGCCAATGGACGTGGCGATGACTCCGGCACCTTGTTTCCCGGCTTCGTCGATGATGATTTCTCCCATGATGCGGCTGTTTTCATCATCCAGATGGCTGATAGGTTCATCCAGAAACAGGAAGTCGAACGGCTGGCAGAATGCACGGATAAAAGCAACCCGTTGTTGTTGGCCGAAAGAAAGTTTTCCGGCTTTCACGTTCAGCTTATCTGAGATACCCAGCTTTTCGAACAATGCAAGAATCTCTTTTTTCTTTTTGTGTCCGGTAAGGTTATTCTTCAGTTGTACGTTTTCTAGCGCTGTGAGTTCGGTGAAGATACGCAAGTCTTGAAAAAGCATACTCAGTGAATGCTTTCTCAGGTCTACCCATTGCTTCACGGAATATGCTTTGATATTGGTTTCATCGAAATTGATAATTCCTTGATAGTCGTTGCGATAGCCGTAAAGATAGCTGCACAACGATGATTTTCCGGTGCCTGAGGCGGCTTCTATCAGATACATTTCTCCTTTTCGGAAGATAAGGTCCTGATGCCATACATCAGAGGTCACCGAATTACGGTCAGCAAACACTTGGGGAAGTGTTTGCTGTAAGTGAATACTATTCATGCCGTTCATTTACGAATTACATGCCGGCGAATTGCTTGGCAAAATCTACGATTTGTTTGAGGGCATTGACATCTTTGTCTTTCAGGCAAAGGTCTGTTTCGCTTGTTTCTCCTTCCGAACTTACGGATAAATAAGAAACTTTGGAAGCGAGATCAGAATAAGTCTTGAACTCCTTGCCTCCGAAACCTACCAGCATCTTTACGACCGGTAAATCCAGTATGGCTTCAGCATTGATGGCCATAAATACGGTCTTGCCTTTCATATCTGCTGCGTAAGGAGCGTCTTTGATCGATTTGTCAACCGCTTTGCCAATGCTCTTGTAGAGCAGTTCGTCATTGGTGGCGTACATCTGGTTGTCCTTGATGCCGAAAAATATATTCATGCCTCTTGTTTTGTAGACATACTCGTCTTTGCCCAGTTCCATGATGTCTTCTCCTTTTCTCATGCCCAGTGCCTGTTTGTTCTTGTAAAGAGCTTCAAGAGCATTTCCATTCTTTACATCGGCATAAGCAAGGAAAGTAGGGGCGCTGTTCATGGTTACATTGATCAGTCCGGCAGAGATATCGCCGTTGAATGAGCTGAACAGTTCTTTTACTTCATCCGCTTTGGCGATAGACACGGTGCTGCGGAATTCTTTATTCTCACTCAGCAGATTGTAAAGTCCGTCTCCTTTTACGCCCATATTGATGAACATCAGCGTAGATGCCGGAAAGTATTTCACGAATGTGCCGTTTGTCTTTCCGAATGATTCCATTTGTTTTTTCAGAAGCGCTTTGACGGCGTCGTTCTCCGTGTAGTTTTCTGTTTTAAGGGCGATCTTGCCTTTTTCGAAGTTCAGTTCACCTAGGATGGTAATGTCTTCCGGTTTGATTTCAGCGGGAAGTCCCATGCTAATCTGGCTTCTGTAAGTAGAAGGGATTGCTGACATGGAGGCGAAGAAGTTGATATCACTCTTTTGCTTGGCTATTTTCTGGAAAGCTCCGGATTTCGCAATGCTGTTGTCGGCCGTCTGTTTCATCAGTTTGGTGATGGCTTCTTTGGCTGCTTCTGTCTGAGAAGTTCTGCTGGCAGAGATAATGATTGCAGTGGTTTCATTGAAAGCAAGCAAGTTGCCGCTCAGGGTAGTAAAGCTATATCCGTCCGCTTCGCTAACCGGCTGGCAGATTTGTTCTTTTGCCATCACATCAAGGGAGGCGTGCAAGTCATCTTCATTGCTGACTTTGGCAACGAATGCACCACCGGAAATCTGCGGAGAGCTAAAGATATAGATCGGCGCTTCCGGATCCAGACCGGATGCTCCCGGGTTGTTGATCACCTTCTCCAACTGTTGGAAAGTGGCGGCATTCATCCCACTCTTCATTGCTTCCAGCAGTTTCTGTTTAGCAGCTTCATTCTCTTTGTCATTCATTCCGGCTTTGTTGGCCAGTGATTTCAAATCAATAGAGGCAACAGCCGTAGCGTCTGCCGGTATTACGTTCGTATATTCCGTTTGTTTGGAACATGCTGCCAGAAACACAATCAGTACTGCCAGTACCGAGAGCCGTGAGATCATTTTCTTTGCCATACTCATACTATTTAAAAGTTATTATTGATTCAATAAGTTCATTGTGTGGCAAGCCACGAGTGCCGCTGTCTCTGTCCGAAGCCGTGATTTACCCAGGCTGATGGGAGTGAATCCGCGTTCGATGGCTTTCTTCACTTCCTCTTCGCTGAAGTCTCCTTCGGGACCGATCAGAACGAGAGCATCTTCTCCGGCTTTCAACACATTTTTCAGCTGAGGCTTTTCACCTTCGTAACAGTGAGCAATAAATTTCTGTCCTTGAAACTCTTGTGCGATGAACTTGTCGAAGTCCGTCATTTCGTTGAGTTTCGGCAGGCGAGCCTTAAGAGATTGCTTGATGGCTGATATCAGAATCTTTTCGATCCGTTCGGCTTTAATCACCTTGCGTTCGGAAAAACGGCAGTTGAGAAAAGTCAGTTCGTCAAATCCGATTTCCGTAGCTTTCTCGGCAAACCATTCATTGCGGTCCATATTTTTGGTCGGCGCCATGGCAATGTGCAGATGACACGGCCAGAGCGGTTCCTGAAAGATTGTTTCTTTGATGGCTACAAGGCAACGCTTGTTGGTTGCAACCGTGATTTCTGCTTTATAGAAATGTCCCTTACCGTCCGTAAGAGTGATTTCGTCTCCGATACCCAACCGCAGGACGCGGGTACAGTGTTGTGCTTCCTCTTCCGGAAGTTCGTTGTTTTTCTGTATATCGGGAGTATAAAATACGTGCATAATTGGTTACTGGTTTTGATTTCTTGAATTGATCCGGTCGCGTATCTTGGCAGCCAGTTCGTAATTCTCGTCTTTGATTGCTTGCTCCAATGCTTCTTCGAGTGACATCGAAGTAACGTTGCGAGGCAGATCCCGTTTCTTTTCGTCTTCCGATTCTTCATCAGACTCTTCAGGATGTCTTCTTTCCTCGTTCGATATCCGAAGGCATTCCTGTTCCAGAATGGATTCATAAATGAGGATCGGACATTCAGCACGGATTGCCATACCGACAGCATCCGAGGTACGTGTATCGATACGTATAATTTCTTCGTCTTTTTTAAGGTAAATGTAGGAATAGAAAATACCGTCCTTCGCCTTGTAGATCAATACGCGGAGCAAACTAGCTCCTAATACGCCGATAATGGTCATGAACAGGTCGTGTGTCAGAGGGCGGGGAGTTTTGACCCCCTTCATATACAGGGCGGTTGCCTGAGCTTCAGCGGGACCTATGATGATAGGCAGTTGCCGTTCACCGTTCACTTCACCCAACAGTAGGGCAAAAGCGCCTACTTGCGCTTGGCTATTTGTGATATTTAAAACTTGTAATTCTACTTTTTTGTCCATTGTTCTTTTTTACTTAATTTACTTTATTCTCTCGTTGGTGTTTGTACTTGAATACCAGAGCAAACAGGATGCCGATCACCAGTGCATACGCCGCAAAGATAAACCAGATGTCCGGCCATTCACGGCTCACTAGTTTGCCATCAGCATATACCTGTCTCTTATACACATCTGACGCTGCCGACGAATAGCCTTGTGTAG